>Ga0307507_10003089_pt1 | contig 33169 bp, 28 predicted proteins | sample 7_EM_MG_FD_207223 | JGI IMG/M metagenome (GOLD analysis project Ga0307507, IMG submission 207223) | Populus trichocarpa ectomycorrhiza microbial communities from riparian zone in the Pacific Northwest, United States - 7_EM | ecosystem: Host-associated > Plants > Roots > Unclassified | place...
TTTTATATTGAGGTGTTATGAAGCTCGCTGCCAAGACGGGGAACCTCATACTAATCCGTATAAGGGTCTCCGCCCGAGAGGCGTCACTAGTAAGGCGCTAACCACCGGATGCGCCTGGGTGCTGTACAGATTATCTGACAGAATCAGGACGATCTAGGCGAGATCTTGGATTGTTACAACATCGGATACATTCAAGAATTGGAGAATATCAACAACGAGATTTCTAATGCCCTAGAAGTAAAGCAGGAACTTAGCTGAAGATATTGGCATGCTGCATGGACTCATAAATTCAGATTATGGGAAATCTGCTATATATGTTGCGGTACGTATTTAGGGGGCTCGTCGGTCATTGACAGGAACGAGTATAAATCATAATAGTGAAAGTGAAAAACAACGCAAGATACGCCCATCCCAACTCTTCAAATGAGTCATTAGTGCGTCCTACAGTGTAGGAATAAATAAATTCCTGTATGAATCTCTCCCAATGAGGTCATCGCACCATCTTTTTGATTGGGAAAGTCAAGTTTGGACAACCAGTTCACCCAACCAGCCTATCCAATTCCCGTAAATAGTTGCAAAGAGGATGGCAAGCGTTACGCTCAAAAACAGGTAATTTCGTGATAAAAGAAGCTGCCGTAAGTGCCCATGCTCACGTGATGGGCTAACAAGTGGCTGCAGATTGACGGGCGGCTTCTCCATCGGCTCCGTCGCTTTCACCAATCCCGTAGGATTATCTTCAGGCTCTTCCACCGGCGGTATCTTCTGTGACTTTTCGTCCACTAGCAGCTCTTCTGGCTTTACATTCAATGGAGGCATCTTCTGCTTTTCTGCATCTGGCGACTTCTCTACCTCCCTAGTAGGAGGCGATTCTTTCTGTAACAGCGACAGTGATGAGCTCGATCTTTGTCTCGTCGCCTCCTCAAACAAATATTGCTCTACCTCATTCTGATTGTAGTTCTTTGCGAGCTGAATTGGGGTCAAGCCATCCACATTTTTCAGTTGCACTGATGCTCCTGCTTCGACAAGCCGCCTTGCAGCTTCAAGATTTCCGCGTATCGCAGCCCATTCGAGCGCCCAGTGGAGCCAATCGCTGCCCGGATCAAGATTGGCACCTTGTGCGATGAGGTAGAGTGCTACGGATGGGGAATCGGAAAGCGCAATTTCCCATGGGGCCTGGTCTCGGAATATGGATGAGTTGAGATCTGCGCCGTGCGATACGAGGAGCTTGACAGTCTCAAGATCACCCCACTGGCAGGCCACAACAAGCGGCGTCCTGGAGAAAGCATCCAAGGGGTCTACGAAGGCTCCGGCTTCTAGAAGCATCTGTACTACTTCCGGTCCCACCTTGTGGCAGGCATGATGCAGCGAAGTTTCGTTGGAGTCGGGGCTTAATTGGTTAAGCTCATCGATGCTGGCGCGAGGTATCCGTTCTCGTAATGAGTCCAGATCGTCTCTTTGCACTGCCATCCATATGGGTATCTCGCTGTCAACCTTGAAGGTATCTACTTTGTGAACAGGCCGGACCTCATTCTCCCGGGCTTTCTGTAGGACTTCAAGAATGTGAGTTTGACCGGCATCCTTGGCTGATCTGACTGGCGTTCTCCCGGCATTGTTCGGAATGTCAGTGCGAGCGCCAAATTCGAGAAGTGCTTTGGTTGTTTCAAGATAATCTAACCGTACAGAGTCATGCAGCGCGGTCTCTCCAGCATTGCCTTGCGCATTGATATCGAGATCCTGGCAAGTCTGCAGCAGTAGACGGATGATACCAGTGCGACCATTGCAAGCCGCACTATGAAGAAGTGTCCTGCCGAAAGTATCTCTGAAGTTGTACTCAACGTTGCGTTGGAGCAGCAGCTTGACAACTGCATATTCGTCGCCGTCAATAGCTCGCTGAATTGCTCTCCCGCCTTGGTCATCTTCGATTTCAGGGTCTGCGCCGCCATCGAGCAAAGCCTCTACCACACCTACAAAGCCCTCAGATGCGGCATAGATTAGAGTGGTGTATCCGGCACGGTCTTGATGGTTTACATCGATTTTCGGGTGCTTGAGCAGCATTTCGACGATCTCTTTGAAGTCCATGTCTCCCACGAAGAATAGTGCCGTCCAACCGCGAGGTGTTGGTGTTTCCTTATTGATATCAATATCCGGTCTGGTTAGGAGAAGTTCTATGACCTCCGTGTGGCCGCCAACGCAAGCAACCATTAGCGCGGAGCGGTGGCTCCAAGATGTCCAGAGTGCATTGACAGCCACATCCTTTTCCCTCAACAATCGTCTTACGACTTCAGTGTGCCCCTGCTTCGATGCTCGGTGCAAAGCAGTAGATCCACGCCCGCAAACATCACTAGCAGAAGCGCCAGCATGAAGGAGAGTGTCAGTCACATCCACATGTCCTTTAGAGGCTGCATATATGAGTGGAGTAGTCCCGAGAGAGTCACGGACGTTGGCATCTGTACCTTCGAATAACAAAGTGGAGACAATATTATTAAGACCGAAGAAAGCTGCAATGTGCAAAGCAGTAACGTCGCCTTGCACATCCCAACTGTCTGCTGATTGTGTATCGGTGTACCATAGCGCCTGGACTGATGCAGCCAGATGTGACTCATTTCGAAGGAACATCATTGCCTGTGGCGTTACAATATCTGGGTCGCTTCTTTTCGCATGATTGCCCCAGTGGAGAGCAGCATAACTAAGAAATGGATGAAGTTTCCAGCGCTCTTCAAACTCCTTCGCTTCATCTGGTCCAGTGCAAGGTCCCTGGTTGAAAACCTCCAGTTGCAGGTACGCGATACAGGATTCTGTAACTTCAGTTTCACTCGTGGGGAATAGGACTTTCCGTTTTTCCTTGAAGTAGCCCTCTGCCGTCTCATGTGTTAGTCGCACATATTCACTTTCGTCAATAATAACCATCCCAGCACTCATGGAGGTTAGAACCTTTGCGCTGAGTATGTAATCCTTTCCGATTTCTGCCATTCCACGAGATATTGCTGTAGCATGCTCTAGTTCTGCAATTTTCAATGGCCGTTCCGCGAAAGAAACCCACAGCAGAAGTTTCTTGATAGCTCGTTGGCGATTAGCGCTGAGCTTCTCAATCCGTGTCATTGCCTGGTCATACGTATTATTGATTTCCTTTGGCAGATGCTCTAGTGCATGTAGAACTTCTTTGATGGTAAGGCAATCTGCTAGAGAGTCCATGTGGAATCTTGCAAGCAAGAACCTAGATCTTTTAGAACACCATGAAGACTCATAAAAATGTTGATGGGAACGAACATTTCCTTTGCTTTCTCAACTACCGTGTCCAGAATCTGCTCTCTGAGGCTGTGCCTCTTTTCAACAAAGCGACGCAGATCACCCTCAATTTCTATCCTCTTGTTGATATAGCTCTCGATATCCTCTGGCTGAGCAGCAATTCGTATCTTCATGCTGCTGAAACGCTTGGCCAGATAATGACCGCCGTCAGTATCAAATACGACGCCCTTCTTTAGACAATCTTCGCAGACATCAATGTCCTCACAATCGTCACAATGATTATAAACTTCCAGGTTCTCGTTACCACAACCGTCGCAAACAATATAACCCAACGGCTCTCCAAACAAAGACCCGATGCTGTCAAGCTGGCGGGAGGTGACCATGAGTTTGGGATTCACTTTCAGTCCTTTGATAGTTTCGAGGAGCTTCAGTCGTTTAGCCTCATCAAATAACTCATCTAGCGCGTCCAGAACAATGTAGGCTTTTTCGTATTCGGAGAGACTTGCATCAAGCAACTTGCAAATTTCCGCCAGCGAAGGCCTTGTGCCTTTTGAGAAATATAAGTTGTACAGGTCTTCTACTTCCTTCGTGATGGACCCGCGAATTTGAAAAATCTGTTTGAGAAAACTAGCCATGAGAAGATCCACAGATTGAGAGTCGGGGCTGTCGAAGCTGCAAAAAGCAATCAATACCACCGCCTTCTCCTTCTCATGAAGTCTTCGAAGTTCATCAACCGTTGTCGACGCGAGGACAGTCTTGCCAGCGCCGGGGATTCCATAGCACCAAAGCCAAGGATCTGGACCAGACTCCCAGTGTTGGAATTCTTCCTCTCTGAAAAACCATTCCCCGGTGCCCGGGGTGCCAGTGATGTTCTCCTGCTTTTGCCGAAAATTGAGAGGAGAAAGCCAATCGACAATGTCTTTGAACCGACTATTCTCATCTATTTTTTTTCTTGCTAAGCCATCTTCCCGCATTTCTTGAGCTAGGGCAATATTCGCTTGACCAAGGACAATAGCTATGGAAGATTTGAGTCGTTCAATCCGTGCTATCGTCTTTTCAACGTCCTCCTTGTCGAAAGGCCATCTTAAAGTTTGCTTAACTTTTCCGGTGAATGATTCGCTAGTGGTTAGCTTATTCCACACTTCATCTAAGGCATGACTGGTCTGCTGGAAGACACCGCCGGGCTCGGCAAGCGAATCAATCGGTCGCATCCACGGTCCATCCTGCTCTACTGACAGAGGAGAAAATTGCGTCTCCAGATTCCGGAGGGTCATCCAAAGAAGCGTGATTTCGTCGCATAGCTTCCGGCGTTCCTTGCCTCCTTCCTTAATGGTGTCCAGAAGCTTGACAATCTTGAATGAGGCTTCGGCAAGCTGGGCGATGCTGGAGAGCAGGCCTATAGCCGTCGTAAGCGGGTCCATAGCTTACGCTCATCGGCAATGCGACATTTGCATGTTGAGATGACCTGGCGGGTCAGACTTTCGGCTGGGTTTAGCGCAGATCTTCCTCCTAAAATAGTTAGCTGATTAATCACCCAAAGTACCCGTTAGGTGCGTTATCGATAAGGCAAGGAACGTACTCAATCCATGTCTCCTAATTGGCTAAGTTCTTATCGATAACGTAGGACGATAATTGACCGGGATGAGACATCATATCAATCTTAAGCTTTAGTTAGCGAATTGGTATATACAGTATAAGCTCGGACCCTTGGAACTCGGGTTACTACCACTTTAGAAGCCATATCAATAACTACTTATGAACTACCGCCAAGGAGCGTCTGGATAGCTTTGGCTTGGAGAATGTATGGGGTCGCCTAAATGCTGTGCGCAAATAATAGGAGGTGGGTTCACGTGTTTCAACTTCGGCATTGTACTAAAGCCCATGTATTTAATTATCTGACAGAGCTAGGTAGGGCCGTGCGGAGCAAATTTGATAAACTGCTTCTCAGGGATGACTTCGCCCAAGAGACTTGGTACCACAAGGGATTCAGTGCTTATAAGAGATTTAGCAGTACAAGAAAGCAAACCCCATGAGTGCATGCAATACGAACAAAACTTGCAACATAGAACATGCAACAGCACTAAATCATCACGAACAAAAAATTAAGGATACCTATTCTAAATTCCTCTGCTCTCTCCCTCCCTTTCTTTCCCTTTCCTTCTGCCCAACCCTCTCGTCCTCCCAGCGTCCTCCCATCCATCCCACCACAGCCACCAAACGAGACAAAAAAGTCACAAAATCAACTCCTAACACCACCATCCATCCCGCATCCCTCCACCGGACGCGGCAGACAGTGCGCCACATATTGTGCTTTCTCCCACCCCCAAAAAAAGAACGCCGCGTAGAGTACAGTTACAAAACCCATAACCAGCCAGACAAACACTTGTATACCCCATAATCAGGAGCAGAGTCTGTGTGCCGTGCACTCAGCACATCTAGTGCTGCTTCAAAAACAAAGAAAAAAAACGAGAACTCCCAATGCAAGCTATGCCAAGAATTTGAAAACCGGCCGTCCCGGGTCGTGCACAGGGAGTAGGATATGGAGGAAAGAGGAAAACCGAGGAAACAGACAAAGACGATGTTAAAGGAAAACATGCCAAAGGCGCACACGCGCAACCACCATGCTATCATCCCACTCCGAACCCGTGGCTGTCAGACACATTGCCTCCAAGAAGTAAACGAATCAATCAGGAAATTTGCTCGTAATCATTTAGACGGCGGGCTCGGTAGCGCCCTCGGCTCCCCTGCGACGGGGCTCGGCGGGCTAACAATCGTGACAGGCGTTTGGGCCCTCTCGCCGCTCTCCCTCGTCCCCCCGCCATCCTCTCCCTCCTCTGCAATCGGCGGCGGACTAGCAACCCCTCGATCGTCCTGGTTCGCGCCTGCCGCTTGTCTGCGCCGCCTCCGCCTGCTCCTCTCGTCATCCGCGTTCTCCCTCCTGCGCCTAACCCTAAGACTCTCATCCCTACTCACACCATCTTCTACGGCTCCGTCGTTGCGCAAGCCTTGTAGCATACTCGCGGCGCGATCTGCGACATCCGCATCCGGCTCAACCGGACTCAACAATACTGTATCGGAGCCCTCGCCTTCCGACTTCGGACTCAGCATCCCATTTGCCTCAGTCTCTCCCTCCGCATCTCCGTCCTCGCTCCCGGTAGCCCCCACATCTGGGGTCTTCTGGCCGCTCGCGACGCGGACCTGGTGGCGGTCCTTGAGGCGGGCTCTGCGGCGGCGGTCGCGCTGGTCACGCGCCTGCGGCGCCGCAGCGCGCAGTTTCTCGAGCAGCGAGTCCATGGCGCCCGTTGAAGCGGGCGAGGCAGGCGTGTCGGAGGCGGCGGAGGCGTTGGCGAGGGCCGGGTTGATTTGTTTGCGGCGCATCGAGGCTTCGTTGCGCCGGTGTTGTTCTTCGAGTTGGATATTCTTTTCTTTGGATTTCTGTGAGAGATGGAGTTAGCCAAGCGTCCTGATAACGCACTTTCATAGCTGAATATCGGCCGTATATGGATATATGGTGCAGGCGTGTGAGAATAAGATTGATGGATGAGCAAGAGAACAGTGAATAGACAACGTACCTTCCACTCTTGAACAAATATGGCTAGTTTCGCAAAGAAGTCCCTCCGCGCATTCTCGTCCTGCGGATCCTCACCATAAAACGCCATAATATCATCATATGTCTTAGTCATCTCCTCTAAGAATACACCCATCTGTTCCGCCTTGCGCCGCGCATCTTTCATGCTCCTCTGCACCACGATGCTGACCCGATCCTCAGGGTGGAACTTGCTCGGGTCCGATAGGTTGCCCGAGTCGAGCGACATCTGCACGTTCTTGATGTTGTCAATATACTTCTTGGCGTCAACCTGGAGCTGCTCGACGTTGAGTTTTTGCGCCGCGACCACGCCGCCGATTTCTTCGACGAAGTTTTCCCAACCAGGGTACTGGTTGCGGACCACTCTCTCGACCACATCCGCAAAGGTTGACTCGTTCTTGTCGTCTTTCAGCATACCCAGTCTGGACAGTGTGCTCAGCTTGAAGCCGTTTGCCTGCTTATTCGCGTCGTTCATGAAGTTGCCGATATCCAGAATTAGGCCGAGAACCGAGATCAGGCTTGTCGAGTCGCGCAAGCTTTCCGAAACTCTGACGACTTCCTGAAGCTTGCTTGCAATCTCATCGTAATCAGATTCAAAGGTGCGAGTGAGCGCGAGCGCCCTCATCCTACTCTTCCAGTAGTGGTGCAGCTCGAACGCAGTGTAAAGGTAAATCTGATCCTCTCTCGTCAGCTCGCTTGGATCCTGCTCACGCTTACTATCCACCGCATTCGGGCCAGCCCAATCTTTGCTATACGGCGCCATAAGCTTGGCCGTGTTGTCTGGGATATCGCAAAAGTCGGGTTTCTGTAAGAACTCCATAACAACGTTATTGTCCAACAGTTCTTTGTCGCAGTGGATGATGAGGCGCACGACTTCGTCGACAGAAAGAGTGGAGTATTTGGCCATGCTGATCTGGAAGTTGTGCATAAGGTCGCGAGAGATAATCTGTTTCTTTTCATCTTTCTTAGATGATTTCTTGCCAATAGCTTTGATTTCTTTGGCAAGGAACAACTTTTCGACTTCGTCGAGAACACCCTTCTTCGACAGTTCGCGGTACTTCTCTTCCTTAGCTTCGTGGGTAGGAGCATGTGTGGCCCAGATGGTGGTCTGCGGTGCATCAACTTTCTCCCAGTGGAGCGCTTTGAGCTTCTTCTTCGGTCTGGCGATAGCAAGTCCAATGGAGGAAGGAGCATTGAAGTTGTGTTGAGGTAAGAATCCAGGCCCACGTCTGGCACCAGGCATTGGCGGGGCTCCGGGAATGAACATGCCTGGGGGGGGAGGAGGTGGGGGCGGAGGCATAGAGCCATTGAGCCCAGGCATTGGAGGTGGAGGAGGAATGCCGGGAGCACCGGGAAATCCGAGCATACCGGGGGGCGGTGGAGGAGGAGGGGGTGGAATATTACCATTAGCGTTAGAGCCTGGCATTGGCGGGGGGGGAGGAATACCAGGAGCACCCGGAAATCCAAGCATTCCCGGCGGAGGCGGTGGCGGGGGAGGTACTACGCCAGTTTCCCCTTCAGTTCCAGGCATTGGAGGAGGCGGAGGTGGGCCATCAAACTTAGTATCGGCATCGGCGGGGGTCTTGGGAGAATCGGACTCGAGACTTGGATGTGAAGGACCAGTCGTAACACCATCGCCCTCTGCATCTTCATCATCGCTTCCATCATACCGTTTGACTTTAGAAGCAATCTCTCCAAGAAGGCCAGTAGCTTGTTGCGCGTTCATCTTTGGCCGCCTTAGCTCCACAAGCCTTGGCTTCTCGATAATCGCATCGTCATCAAGCTCCTCTTTATCCTCCCACTCTTCTTCAGGCAGTGCATCCCCAACAGGCATCCTCTTCGGCGCAGCACCTTTAGTCCTGGTAACAGATCCCAAGTATCCATTGCCGAAATGGCTGAAGTCTTGATCTTGAGAAGTTCCCATCTCGCCCTCCATTCTCTCCCTGAGCTCACGGAGCTTCTCAGACGGCGTGATCTGCTGTAGATTCTTGCCCTCGAGCTGCGCCTGCGTCTTCGCCCTCTGCAATTGAATCTCCAGTCGACTCATCAGCTTCTCGCGATCCAGAATACCATGCATCTGGGCCGGATCCGCCGCGCCAAGTCCCTCCTTGCCGGGCTTCTTAGCAGCGGAGGCAGCGACGTCTTGGGCGTCTCGAAGCATGAGATAAAGTTCGCGCGTTTCCAGCTCATTCCGCTGTAATTCCTGCGCCCGAATCCTCTGCATCTCCGCGAGCTCAGCCTTCATGGCCTCAACCTGCCTACCACGCAGTTCGATAATAGCAACCTGCTCTTCCATTTGCCGCTGCAGCTTGGCTACCACACCATCTGCGCCAAGCTCGATCTGAGCTTTCATCTCATCGCGCTCCGCGATGGCCGAATCGGCGATTTGGCGAGCCTCGACGGCGTCATCACGTATCTGGCGGGCCTCGGAATCGGTGTAAAGCTTATCAAGTAAACTTTGGACTGTAAAGTTAAGGCTCTGTTTGAGATCCATATCCGGTAACCGTCGATCCATAGCTACATAGCTGAGCATTGCATCCACAAGCTGGAACATGCGTAATCGATCTTCGCCTTCGTTGTCCCGAATCAGCAATAAGTGTTGCATGGCCGAAATGAAGTAGTCTTGGCTTCTGCTCCCCTGAATCTTCGACATGATAGCATCTGTAATCTGTGTCGGATCATTTAAGTCCTTAACCTCGCCCTCAATGCTATCGACCATGGAGCTATTCTCTCTTTCTAGAATGTCTTCATAGTCAATCGCCTCATTGGCCCTATATCGTTCGATCTGCTTGTCAATAATTTCGTATTGGAACCCTTCCATCTTCGTTAGAATACGCTTGATACCGCATGAAATGAACTGAGCCCGAATATGCATTCTGAGCTGTAGATCTCTCTCCGGTGCATCGACAACCATGTTGATAAGGAATAGAGAAGCGACGGCGTATTCCATGAGCAGGTTCTCCATGCCAATGCCTCCGCTGCGGACTTCGTCTGATGCCCCAACTAACGAACCCATCTTGCCGCGGCCGTCAATCGTAACCTCGACAATACGCATCCATGCGTCAAACCTCCCATTTTCGCCCTGCTGCATCTTGAGATGGTCCAGCGCCTGTAGAACTTTCTGATGTCCCTGCCCATCCGCCCAATGGCACAGAAACGTTAGCACTTCAGAAACCAGTTTTCGTGTGTTAAGTCTTGGAGAAACCAAAGATCCAGCCAGCGCCATCACGATCTGCGAGTGCGCAAGCGCGTTATCGGCCCCGTACTTGTTGTTCATGAGGGCCTTCAGGCACTTCACGATGTCGTACTCCCTCTCGAGGTCTTTATCCGCGGAAGCTCCAGCGCCTGACGGCGGCGCAGGCCCCTGGCCTTGCCGTCGATTTATCTTAGCTAGTACATTCGTGAGGGCAATCTGTCCCTGTGCCTCCACGAAACTCTTCACCCATGCAATCGGTTGTGTCCTCAACGAAACACTCAAACTCTGTAGCTGCTTCGGAGATATCGAGTTGTCCATGACTCTCCTCACGTACCACTCTGGCGATCCCTCTTCTTCAGCGCGCCCGAGTATGCCCCCCATAGCGTCGGCCCCAGTGTACGTTGTGCGCTGCTGCTGCTTCTTTTTCTGCTCGTGTTGGTACTCTGCTAGTTTGTCTTGATATACTAATGTCCATTTCTTCTCAATTTTATACATTTCCATCTGCCGCCTGGCTTGCTCCGGTAAACTCTTCCACCCGCGTTTCACCATCAAGTTCATGAATTCCTGCTCAATCACATGGTCCGGTGGTTTTGGTAGCTGAAAGCCTTCGGGTGAAAACGAAGCGGTGGATGAGAAAGCTGATGAGTGATTCGAAGTAAGGAAGCTGCCATGCCTATGCGATTCACGGGCATTAAAAGATATGGACATGGGAGCAGCGGTTGGGAGGAGAGTTTGGCTATCGAGGCCAAGGGAGGATAATGTGCTTTGTGAAGGGTTGTTAGAGGAGAAGATGTTGGAGCGGTGCTTGGAGTCATTGGAGTAGATGCTGGCTTGGTCGGAGGAGGCGCGTGTGGTGGTTGAAGAGTCGGAAGCGTAGATTTGGTTATAGTTGCCGTTTGCGTTGCCAGCGCGTGCCCCGCCCCATTGTTGTATTGGAACTCCTCGTTCGCCAGGTTGGCTTGTTGACATCGCGGTACTTGAGGCATGTGGTGGTGGACGAGGTCCCGAGAGGTTTTGAGAGCTATTCGTAGGACTAGGTTGAAAAGGATATTGATGAAACTCCCCTCCGCCTTTATTTAGGTGATGCGGGAGCGGCTCAGGGCGTCTGATACTCCGTTGTTCGTCTTTTGGTAGGTAGTTCACGGCAATAGGTGATCTGCTATCCGGAGTCGTGCTGTCGTATGGTACTGATGTTATTACCCCCGCCGTCATTGCCAGCCCAGTTGTATCAGTTCCCATTGATATAGGCCTCTCTATCGAAGCCACCGACCCTCTATGTGAATGTCTCGAGGACTGCGATCCCGCCGCACTGCTGGGTAAACTGGGTGTGTCGGGTATAAGGTGGGCGTCATTACTCGGCCTCTCCTTGTGTAATCGCCTTCCAAAGAAAGATTTGCCGCCTGAGGATTGTCTCGATTTCGGATCCTGCGGTGCGCTCGAAGGCATCGTTCGAGGTGCGGCGTGGATTGATATCCCTGTTCACAGCGCTTCGCTGCGGTATGTTGTTCTCTTGAAGATCTTCAAATTATCCCTCCAGCGTGTATATGATAACCCCAGCGCGGGGTTCCTCAGTATATGCCGGCCACTGTTTTAGAGTCAGGCTGATACAGCCTTATGCGTTATATGTGGTGGCAACGATCCCAGCGTGCTTCAAGCGTTGTCGAACAAAAGTGTCCAGGTGCAGCTCACTCGGTTCAATATCAATGCCCACAGTCCTGTGGGCCCTTGGCGTAGGGACGGCGATGCGACTGTATTGCGAGCGCATCAGCGCATCAAGCCTTGTATGTAGTCCAGGGTAAGATATGGCCAGTGTTTCTCAGGGTCTAGGGAAGGACTGATGGGAGTATTCGGGTGTTGCCGCTTTGAGTGTCTCAATACTTGAACAACGCCCCTGAAACGCAGCCAACACCGCTCCCTGCCCCGAGAACTTCACGTGGCTGGAGGTCCTCCCAGCACCCGCCACGACACTCATTACTGTCCTCTCGCATCACGCTTCGGGCTCGGCGTTGGATTAGGGACATTTCCTAAAGTCCGGCATTTCATACTGCGACTCTGCATGCCCTCTCTCGACGCGCATCTGCAGGCGCATACAGCTACATAAGAAGGAATCAGAATAGCCACATAGCTTATTGTACGCCCTCAGCCTCCCCTCTGCTGTCTTCAAGTAGCTCTATTCGCTATGTCAGGCTTCTTTGGTTTTTTCAAAGTAAGTACATGCCAATGTCAATCATGCTAGTTATTCACCTAAACCCACGGTTGCCGCAACATACTAACAGTTGCCTCTAGACAATCTTCATACCCGCCCTAATCGCACTCATTGTCTACCTCCTCCTCAACTATGTCATCCTACCATTCGTGCGTCGTCATCGTCATAAATATAACCAGTACCTGCCTGTTCACGGCGGACTAGAGTCGATATCTTCCGGTACAACGTCTCTGCGCCATCGCCTTTCCGATGCTCTCTACTCACTTTTTATTCCTACGAGCTGGCGGCATAGGCACAGGAGTGTAGTGGATGGGTCTTATGGCGCTGAGCACAACGAAGATGAATTATTTGATGAAGAGGAAGGCGAAGGGATGGTGGGATTTGACATCGATGAGCGCAGAAGAGAGGCATTGGAGAGGCGGAGGAGTGGTGTTGGCGATGAAGACAGGAGGCTGAGCCGGGAGCTGGAAGAAGGCTTCAAAGACGATAGCGATGATGAAGAAGAGATGGAGTTAAGGAATCCACGGTAGCATTTGGATATGGTGTAAACATCTGCATCTGCGGCTGATTCTTTCACATACCCTATGTTCGGTCACAAAGTACCTCAATAGTAGCATGGCGCATTTGGCAATGCAAACCGCATATTACCGACATTTGGGTGGCTTCAACATCTGTTTCATTTTGGTATTCATCAAACAACACAGTCCCTAGAAAACAGAACCCAGAAAATTATCCTCCCACGCATGATCGATTCTATTTCTTAGCTCTCTGCCCATAAGCCTTCGTGGCGTAGTCACCCTTGTGAACAATCAAGTCCTCAGGCTTGTAGTCCTCACGACCGGAGAAGTATGAGTCGAGAATGGACTTGGTACCAGCGGCGTATCGCTAATGCTTACGTCAGTCATGCCCAGCTTAGGGGACGGATAGAACACAAACCTTCTGTGCATCGATCGAAGTACCGGACATGTGAGGAACCATGGCATTGCCACCACCCCATGCGTTCTTCGCATAGCGGAGTGGGTGGTCCTTGGGTGCTGGTTGCGGGAACCACACATCACCACCATAACCACGGAGCTGACCGGACTCGAGAGCCGCCGCGACATCTTCCTTCACAACAATGGCACCACGAGCGGTGTTTACCAGCCATGAACCTTTTTCCAATTCAGTATACCAAAATAAAACAGGTTGTTCGCAACTCACCTTTCTTCATCTTAGAGATCAAGTCCTTGTTAAACAGACCTCTCGTCTTCTCGTGCAGCGGGCAGTTAATTGTGACAACGTCACACTGCGCCAACATCTCCTCGAGATTCTCAACCCGTCGGCAGCCAATCTCCTTCTCCTTCTCAGGGCTCAGAGGCTGGTAGTCGAAGTACAGCAGCTCCTTGCAGTCGAAGGGCTTGAGACGCCTCAACACACGCTCGCCAATACGGCCAACGGCCACTGTGCCCACAACCTTGTTCTCCAAATCGTACTCATTCTTCGCGACTTCCGCGACGTTCCACTCACCCGCGGCGATCTGCTCGTGGGCCGGGACGAAATTGCGGACGAGGGTGAGGATGGTCATAACAACGTGCTCAGCGACGGAGACGACGTTCGAGCCTGTGACTTCGGCGACGGTGATACCGCCATTGGTCTTGTTCGCCGCATCGAGATCGACATGGTCGGATCCGATACCAGCTGTTACAGCGAGCTTGAGATTCTTGGCTTTGGCAAGGCGCTCAGCGGTGAGGTAACCAGGGTGAAAGCTGTATTACACAATTATTAGTTACTGGGATGTGTAATTGTGGCGAGGTTAATTGAATTAATTTTCGCATGCTAACTGCGGGGTGATATTGGGAGTGGAAGTGGAAGCTGAAGCGGAAGCGCGGGGTAGTAACGTACGGTGTGGTGATGATAACTTCCGCATCAACCAATTCCTGGTCAAACTTGGAGTTTTCGCCCTCCTTGTCTGACGTGGTTACCAGAGTGTGGCCTTGCTCCTCGATCCACTTCCTTATGCCCAGCTCGTTCTCGGTGGTGCCCAGAAGCTGAGGTTCTTGCTCGGCGTGAATGCCGCCCTGGAGCGCAAAGCGCGGTTAACACCCGATCAAAAACCAGCCGATCACGATTAGGTCAATTGGATACTTACATCGTACAGTACAAGCAGAACTTTGCCCTGTTGTTGTGATGTTGCTGTTAGCGTTCTGACCCCGCTCGGTTGATGAAACATTGGAATTCGGCATGATGGAACTGGGAGAGCAGCTCGCGCGGAGAGGATGGAGGAAGCTGGGCGCACAAGCCGCAAGGCGGAGCGGGTAAATACCATGATGAACGAAGACGCTGTTGAAGCTCAAGTTAAGAACAAGACAAGACGGCTCGCGCTAGTAGATATATGTACAAGCAAAGGGGCCTGGATGGTATCTGACGTAACTAGTCAATTCTGGACATATTTACCGCGGAGCTTTTAGAGGGTATCAGTTACCTTTTGCAGCGAGACGTGACGTCGCGTGGGTACTATCTTCCAGCTGCTAACTAGAGCTTACGTGCACAGCAAGTCTGGTCAGAGGACTGAGATATATCTCCATCTCAGGGCAGGGAGACGTCCTATATATAATGGCCCTGGCAGTCAGACAAGGGTAGACAAGGTCCCACGCTCCTTCTAGACTCCGGAGTTAGACTATTCTGAATAAAGATGCGGTCTTAGCTTCCCCACTTCATCGTGCAGTTCTGCTAGTGGATGGTGGCGGAGCATTTAGGTTCGTCATGGGTGTCAGAGGTGGGAGCTGTCCCCTGGGAATTACTCGCCGATGATGCGGGGTTACAGCGAATGAAAGATTCTCTCGGTAGAGGGCCTGAACCTTTCATCTCACAAGTCAATTCGGGTCTACGCCCCCCCAGCTGCAGCCGATGTGACCTTGTCTGACTTGCGGAACCTCGCACCACGTCGCTTCCGCAATTGGCAAAAGACGGCGGAAACCCGAGAAAGTGCAATACTCGATCAGCTACAACACTAGTTGCCAGAGACAAACATCTGGAGGGCATTGATACTTAGCACAGCGAGCTTACATTGGATCCCGCAACTAGGTACCGAGTAATGCGAAGACTACACGGGATAACGGAAGGTTAGGTATTGATCTAGCAATCTGCCATTCAGGGGCGGGGTAGACACCCATATTGAGGCACGGTTTTTGGTATATCCATGAAGCATTTGAGTATCAAACCTCCTTCTCAAGCTCAGTGTACACCTCATGCAGAGGCCATGTTCTGGAAAAATGCTAGTGGCTTCCGAAAACGCCCTACAGCGTTCCAGAATTCAGCCTCAGCCCGGAAAATGTTTCCTGGTTGAGGTGGAAAGAGAATTCTTCATAACATCGCAGACGCTGCCAAGACTTACCAAGTCCTTCAATGTGCGGAGAACATCAGATGAAAGCGGTAGGAGAATTGGATTATGGTGTATGACTACGAAAGATGCGGGATGACTTTCCATTCCCCGTTTCGCAGTTTGCGGAGGACGTTCGCTCTTAAATGCGGCTGCGAAACATATCCGAGTTCTCGCAAGACTTTCACCGAGCTTCGGCTTGAGCTTGGAGTTAATGGTAGTTGAGGCGAATAATGTGGAGATTCGGATATCCAATTGAATTATGGGCTACGGTAGTTCGCCAGCATTGCGGGAATGGAAATGCGCGGAATAAAAAGTGGCGATTCGGCAATTGTGCTCGTGCTCTAAATAGCGAGGCTTATCTTATCCCTTCCAACGGACCATGCGCGAATACCAGAATCAAAAGTACGTCACGGAGCCTTTCCTATTGGTTTTATTGGCTAACTTTTATCGGTAACCGCGGGACGAATTCCACTGTTGAAAGGGATAGTCAGGAAGGGAATTGCGCGTTTCTCGCACTGCTCGATAGGCAAAATAGTTGGTCCTCGCTTGAAGGCCCAGAGTTTCAGCCTCGTGAGGTGTCCGTGAAGATGAACTCCGCCGAATACTCATATGCTAATCGTCGTCGCCGTGCTCCTCACTATGATCATATTTACCTACGTCTCACCGTACAGACCTTCAGAGTAGGTGCGGCTGCGGCGCTGTCATGTTCATAGCTCAATACTGTATGCTTTCCTTCTAAGCCTTTGAATGCCAGCTTTCTTTCCAAGCCTGCATTTGTACTCTTCATAAGCTTGTAGGGTTCTAGTTAAGTGTTCCTTCAATTAGGATGACTTCACCGAAGACCCAATTTGTTCGTGTATTATCCCTTGATGGCGGAGGCGATAAATGTTTGTCTGCAGTGCAAATCTTGTATGAACTCTTTCGCAAGTTACAGGAATCAGGCTCGACCCAAGAGCAACCAAAGCCATGCGACTACTTTGACCTTATCTGCGGATCAGAATGGGGTGCTGTCATTGCCTTGATGCTTGGAAGGAAGAAAATGGTAGGCCATTTATTAGCACAATTACCATGAACTTACTAACGACAGTCATCGGGTCAGACCATTGACGAATGCATTCTCTGGCTCAAGGAAAATGCTTTCATCCACTCGCCTAGCTTCTGGCAGAACACAGCCGCAAACAGCTTTCCTGCCTCAACACGTTGCAGAGAGGCCTTGCGAGACCTCTTTAAAGACGAATCTCTTTTGGAGCCTCAGGAAACTGATTCTTCTCTACTGGAGAGCGAGCGTGCCGTTGAGAACAAAAAGCATAAATGCAACACTATGGTGGTGGTGACCAATCTCAGTGGAGTTCATTTGCCGCTTCGCTTGCGCACATATACTTCAAAAATGAACGGGGAAGCAGTAACCAGTACCTGCTCTGTATTTGATGCAGCAATGGCAGCAATTGCAGTTCCTACGCGGGTGCCAGTAGTCTATATTGACGCAATACCATGTGTCAGCGCTTTGATTTCCGGCTTTGCGAATCCTGCTCTGGAAGCTTTGGATGAGGCAACATGCATCTGGAGTTCCAAGGAGATTTATTCCGTTGTTAGCATTGGCACGGGAGAGAGACCCCCGAAATCTATGGCCGACGTTGGCAAAAGTTCCCAGTACCTAATTGGGATTCCCTCCTACAGAGCCTCGCTCCGTGTAGTCAGCATGATGAGCCATGTGGTCAGTGACGCAGAACGGGCAGCATCAGAATTGTTTAGATACTCGAGAATCTCGAATTTCCCTTGCTTCCGATTTAGCGTCACCCATGCAATTTCGAACTCCTCGAAGCCACAGAAATGGTCTCCGAATGCCTTCGAAGTAATACGGCAAGATGCAACCGATTATGTCAATTTACCAGATCAGCAAAACAGCTTGATAGCTTGCTGTAACACACTGCTATATCCAACCTCAGCACGAAGAATAAATGAAGCGATATCGTCATCGTTAGAATCATCCACAACAACCCATGTTACCAGAGACACATTCCCAGTTACACCTAGGACTCTAACTTCCGGGCACGGGGAATCAATCGCTGAACATATAGAGGTCGAAGAAAATGTGCCTGAGAACCCAGGGCCCAAGTTATTTCCCGCACATTCACCGCAAAGCGTGCGATCTTGGGGTACAGACTCTTCTGAAGTAGCTTTGTTCGATACCTCAACAGCTACAACCAGTCATGAACAGTGCGTGTCGTATTTTCACCTGTCAAGTTTAAAAGAACGACCAGTTAACACTCTGTAGGGATGCTATGACTGATAAGCTGATTAAAAATATCCAGAAAAATACAGAAAAGTTATTTAACGACGCTCCTGAGGATGCAAGGAAGGTCAAAATAGCAGTTCTCGATACTGGCATAGATGCCACCCATGAATACATCAAGAAACACTGGAAGCGACCAATCCTGGGTGCTGGGGGGTGTCGACTTAATGATGCAGGTTATTTAGACTTCTTAACCACCCCACCTTCCGCCGAAATAGTAGAAGATGCGTTTGGGCATGGCACTCATGTGGCCGGTATCATCCTCCAGCTTGCTCCTGATGCTGAGCTCTACGTTGCTCGAGTCTTTCGCTCCGGTTCATTCGACCAGAACAGCGAACCAGGATGCGCGCAAAGAGTGGCAGAGGTATCTAACATTCTACCAGCTCGCGGTTGCTGTTCTGCACTCACGATCAATTAGGCAATCCATTATGCGGTGGATGTATGGGGAGTAGATATTATCTCCATGTCTTTTGGATTCACCACAGATGTCCAAGAAGTATTTGATGCGGTCATCTATGCCTATTCCAGGAACGTCTTGATGATTGCCGCCGCATCTAATGATGGAAGCTCTAGACTCGTACCAATTGCATATCCTGCTAGGCTTCTGGGATTGGTCATTTGTATGAATTCTACTAATGCTGCGGGTTTCCCATCAAGGGGGAACCCGCCTGCAGCCTTATACAGAGATAATTTCAGCATTCTCGGGGAAAGGGTGAAATCAACGTGGTCGAAGGACGCAAACCGTGATGGAGTAACCGTTGAATCCGACGAATTGTGGAAGAGAGCTTCAGGAACATCTGTTGCTACGCCTGTAGCAGCGGCAGTTGTGTCCCAAATAATATACTGGAAGAGAGTTCATTGGACAGATATCCAGTGGCATTCGAAGCTAGAAAGTTATGGTGGTATTAGGCAAATGCTTGCAAGCATGGTCACGCAGAAAACTAGCGACGGTTATCAGTATATCCTTCCGTCTGCGGTTCTTGACGCTAGAGTGAAAAGTGCCCTTTCGGGAACTTTTACTATAAATCTGAGGAAGATATATTCCTGAAAGCTGTAGCTCTTACATAGTCTTAGAGGGGCTTCTTCTACTAAAGAAATACATGGTTATGAAAGCTCCTACTGCTTAAGCTGCAAATGTCACTGTCATACAGTCCTCTTCGTCTTCCTCGTCCTCTGCTGTAGTGATTGTCCAGTCCGAAGGAATATTCTTCGTATCGGAAATAATTCCTAAATCTCTGTCCTCTAGACTGGCTGACGCTATTTCTGAGGTGTCTTCTGTGTCACGGTCCTCAGCGGCCCCCAAGCCTTCATGATATACAACACCCCGCACAAAATCCTTGCTTTCAATATCCATAGTCTTCCATATGATCTTGATTTTGCGTAGTCTATATGCAAACACGAAGTCTGATGATGCGGTAAACGTCTCTTCGCTCATCAAAGATCTTTTCCATCCTATCTGAGGTCCACTAGAGGCGGGCTCACTGCTAGTCCTTCCATTAATTTTAACCTGCGCATTTCCACTGGCCTCCCTAACTTTTCTTTTGATGCCTTCCGCGCCCCTGGCAACCTTGACTCCAGTAATCATGTAGGGGGTCTTTCTTAGGTTGTTCTCGAAGTATTGTTTAACGGTGGGTTGAAGCATGCTACTCTTCACATACTCCGGACTGGGGTCAGGACTGAAGAACAGTGTCTCAAGCCTTTGAAATTTGAGAAAACTGGAATCCTCCAATACCAAACTTCCGTTGGCATTTCCACGGATATCCAAAACGGTAGCTAGGAATTGGGTCCATATCCCCATTGATCCGTTCAGGGTCAGCCTCTTCTCCTTTTCCCAGTTCGTTTTGTAGCTTTCGTGGGATTGGGGCAGAGGCATATAAGGCTGCCCGATGATTGAGCCCGGCAACTTGGGATTGTCAATGATCTGTCCAAGCTGGATGGTGCCGGGTGGATAGTCAAAGTTTGGCATCTCAAAGTAGGCTTTTTGAGGAGTCATATTTGCGAGAATTTAGGATGATTTTTTGCACAGCCGGTATCAGTTTGATCAGCTGATCGGCAAGTTAATATTTTATAGTTGCTGGATCTTTCTCCGGAGTGCTCAGTTCTCTAGCTGTAAGGCTGAGAATTTCTTTTTTCTGGTACTGACCGCGTTCTTATTGGACCGCTTTACAAAGTGTACAGGGTATCCGACCTTCGGTGTCTGGGTTAGTAAAATTTGATCTCTAGAGCCTTATAAAAATCTCGTTAGAAAATCAAGATCTTGCAGTTATGCTCTACCAGATGACCAATCGTAATATCAAGGATATATTATTACTTATTTTACCCCTAAAATTAATAAGATTGTATATCGATCCTTATTTATAACCATTAATTCCTAAATCAACTCGTAGAAACGGCTAAAATCCGTCAAAAAGCTTCATTAAAAAGCTTCATATAGCTTTAAAAGTTCGATCTAATATCCAAATCTGTTCCGGGATAAGGCAGAATATTCCGGAATAAAGCAACTAATCCGGAATGAAGCAGTTCAAAGCGATACACAATTTGTTCCGCTTTGAGGACGATCTGTTCCGGAATGAGGCAGAAATATTCCGGAACGAGCCGTGTACCCGTATTGGGCAGAACATATGTCGTGCGAAACCAGCGGACATCAATAGTGAGTAAGCAAGCACGTGGCAAGGTAGTAACCGCGCAATCTGGTACTCGGCAAGCCGTCGGGAAGCCAATTTAAGCACAATCGCCGGAGTTGAAATAGAACCTGCCTGAGAAGAAGAAATACCCCACAATGTGGCGGTCGGGATTCCTACAAGCGTTTCGTGCGATTGGTCCTCGCTTGCGTGATTAGCTATGATGGCCGTGGAAGATGACCTAGCCTCTGGCCATGTTGTGTGGGTATGAAGGGTAGATATTCAACGCACCAGGGAGCTATACACTATTAAACAGCTCCAAGCATCAAGGTAGGCAGATTATCTCCATTTCCACTCATTTTTAAGTGTTTTTCTCTTTTGGCCAAGCTTCTCAGCTGCTCATTCATGCGGCGTCAAGATAGGCATCAAGATAAGCATTAAGATAAGCATTAAGATAAGCATCAAGCTTCACGCCTAGAGTAGGCTACTATGCCATGGCGGCACCTACGGCTCAAGATGACAGCCCGCCTAGCACGACTATCATGGACAAGAACGGTGACGTGCTATTCGAGCTAAGCAAAGATGATGTCACGAAATCGCACCTGCTCGTGTCCTCCAAAGTCCTCAGTCTCGCCTCGCTCGTCTTCGCCGCCATGTTCACCCACGGCTTCCGCGAGGGCGAGAACCTGTCTTCTAGTTCTCCGCGCCTGATCCCGCTACCAGACGACGACCCGGCGGCGCTCACCCTGCTCTGCAAGATCCTGCACTTCCGGACCGTAGACATACCGACAACGCTGGAAGTGGCGGCGCTAGCTAACCTCGCGATCCTGTGTGATAAGTACGACTGCGCGGACTGCGTCAGGCCATGGAGCATGCTGTGGCTCCCCCAGTGGCTGCCGCACGCTGGCGATGACGGCTTTGGGAAGCTGCTCTTCATCACCTATGCGCTGGACCTACCAGATGCCTTCTCGGAAGTGACGCTCGCCCTCTCGAAGGACTGCGGCGGCTTACCGAAAGCAGACGCACAGAGCACGGGATATGACATGCTGCCACTAGGCCTAACGGGTTTGCGTTTCCATCACCTATAGGAAAACGTGAACTAACAGGGTTTGCGCTAGACCAGCTCCGCGAGAGGCAGCAAGAGATCCGACTGGGTCTCTGCCGTGCCATCGAGACCGCCGTCTCACCTTGGCTCCAAATCGCCTGCTGCGACCACCACAGCGTCGCCGGCAAATACTTCCAGAGCCTGTACAGCGTCGGGCTATGGCCGCTCTCCGAGGCCATCGGCAAGTTGAAAGTCGCCGATATCAAGGCGAAAATCGCCTCCTTCACTGTCGGGTCGAGCTGCAGGGGTTACGGGACTTGCCGGTGTACATCTGACACGAATACCACGGCTGGCACGAATATCAAGGCGACGCTGGTCAAAGCTGTTGACAATGTTCTGTTGTCTGGTAGGGGCCTTTGTCTGGATTGTGTGAAGACGGGGGACAGGGCGGAGAGGGCGGAGGAGTGTCGGATTCCTCACTCCACGCAAAGACTCTAAGAACAGCCTAAGTTCTTCAGAAACGGAATTTTACGTGTCACGACCAATTCTTTATTTAATTTTGGCACTTTACGATGTTATGATAACTTGGAAGTTTCACATGTACAGCATTTGGTGCGCCAAAGATATGGAAGCGGCGTTCCTTGCCATTCATTATAACATTATCATAGGTTTTGAGTGTTTGCGGTTTTCGCTGCGTTTGGCTTTGGGCGTTCAGCAATTCAGACTGCGGACTCAGCTGCCTATAAAAGCGCTTTGTACCGATCCATACCTAGCAGAGCTGTCAATATGGGTAATTCGATTTCACAAATTCAAGAAATATGAAGGATATAACTTACCCTTGCGAACACTGCTCTCCTAAAGCCACACTCCCACTCCGCATATAGCAAATCTTCGCCATCGCGCATGCCACGCTTGTGCAGTTGGGACTCTTCACTGAGCTCTTCCCTTGATACGTATTAAATTGGCTCACTAACGTGATATTCTTTTCCATCGCCTCCGTAACTTGATGCCAGAACGTAGCATTTAGAGGCGCATCCTCTGGCCACCCAGCTTGTGGACCGTACGCTTCTCTAGTCGAGTACTCAAGCGAAAATGTAGGCCCGGTGTCGTTCAGCGTGGGGTAGGACGACACCTTCGAGATGAAAGTCCAGGCTTCGTAAATGTCAAAGGATCCAGTGTCAACTTCGTACAGGCGGAACCCGGAGTTCAGGTTCGTGAGCGGCGTGATGCTTGGCCCGATCCAGCCGGTTGCTAGGGCTTTGGCAGTGCTTTGGACGGTTCCGTTGTTGGCGTAGTATATCATGAACTGGTCCTCGTGGGTGTGGCCGAAGAAAATGCCTGCGATCACGTGGGGAGAATACCGGTCAACGATTTGGTAGAACAAATCGGTAGGGTTTGGAAGAGGATTTGTGCCGTCCCAACCTGAGAGGACGTGGCCAACGATCCAGACGCGCTCACCGGCGTCTTCAGCAGCCTGAAGTTCAGAGATCATGAAGGAGAACATTCCCGAGTTGTCGGGGTCTGTAGTATTGATGAAGGTAAAGTAGTTTCCACGATAGTAAAAGTCGGTATTGAATGTAATGATACGGAGGCCGTAATGTGTTTTAATGGAATAGGCCCCATAATGCAAGCGAGCTGCTGCGGCTGCTTCTGGGGTGATCCAACCTTCATGCTGCCAAAGGCCGGATACATGATCATAGTTCCAGCTTTGTTGTTCTCCCAAGGGCCCGGGAAGACTATGAGGTGCGTCGGTGTTGGCTGGATTGCTGTCGTGGTTGCCGAGCGCGGCAAAGACTGGTCCCGTGATATAGCTTTTGAACATACTGTAGACGCTAGTCTCGGTGTACTCTGTGAAAGCACGGGAAAGTTGATTTTGAGGATCATGAGCAACAAGGTCCCCAGTGTAGAGAGTCCAGCCAAGTGACTCGTTTCCCGGTCCCTTTCCGGTGCCGGTCAATGGACCAACCGCTTGGAGAGCAGCGAGTCCAAGATCATAAGGCGTGTCGCATTTGTATGCACCGTAGAGCGGGGCTGGAAGTGAAATTTGTCCTTCCGGTAACGCTGAATTTGCCACATTCGTTCTACAACACATGCTGGTAGAACAATTGGCCTCGGACGATTCGGCATAACGTGGATCCAGATGAAAATCCGATATGTGAAGGACTTTCACCCGCTTTCCATTAGGACGTGGGGCAGCGGCATTAGCAGGCTTAGGCTTCGGGAACAGCCCGGTAGCGCTAAGCGGAATTGTATACAGTTTTGAGCAAAATGTGCTACTTAAAGAATTGCAGATATATTGCCCGTCAAGGCCTCCAACGTCCGCGTACCTCAGAATTTGCGTCCAGACTGCGCCGTAGGTAGTTGCTTCATAAGCTACTTCGCAGGATGAGTTTGACTGAAACTTGAACTTTTTGCAAAGGCTGACCATTGCATCGGGAACACTCTCGGGGGCGAAAAATGCGGCGGACTTTGCGACACTTAGAGAAGCTATGCATTTTGAACAATTTCCAGATATGGTACTGCCTTCTATAATTTCTGATATCTGTGCCAGAATCTGGTCAATGAAGGACTCCGCGGCAGATGATGATATGTTTGCCAGTGGCTTAGGAAAGACAATGGGATCCAGGTCCTCGCTCGGGATGGTACTTGGATTTGTCAGGTTGAGTGGAAAAGTTATGTTCAGGACTGGATCATAAAGGATAGGCTGTGGCTCCTTTGTCGCGGAAGGCGGAAAGTAGTACGAAGAGAAGGCCGAGGTGGGAAATCCAGCAGAAGCAACGAACGAAGTGGCACCCGGGGGAAATTTATGATCAGCAACTGCGAAGGTTATGAGACATAGGACAGCAAAGAAAGGCGCCGCCTGGCGAGAGGCCATGTTGTGGTGTTGGTGGCCAAGCGAGGCTGGCGAGGTTTGTCCTGTTGGAGCGGGTTCCAAAACATCATCAGAAAGCGGGCTGGATGGGCAAAATAAATAAAACAGGATGATGCTCCAACCACGTATAGTAGGGCAAGGTTCATGCGTGGATGCGAGAGCATCCTAGCAGGCACATCCTCAGTCTAGAGAGGACACCAATCGCTGATCCTTGGCGAGCACGTGCCTGCATTGAGAGCTGCACGGAGCTACCTCAGGAACGCTTTTACGGAAAACGTGCGTACCATGACATCGGTGCCTCTGGTGAGTAATCCCAATGCATTGGAGCCGCTGCTACCGTTTTGGCAGGACGTTGAAAGCTTGGCGTCCAAGGCAGGCCTCAGCCTTGATGGTGCGCATAGATTAGAAACCTAACCTTAAAGAATGTCCACCATCCTCCACATGACTAGTAAAACGAAGTAAATAGTAGCATGGGGCTTTTTGGGAGGACTCCTATCCTCGCTTCGCTCCATTGAAACGATGACGAAAGTGGTCAAAGTTTACAGCTTGACTAGCCTCCCTTAAACAACGAAATAACGTGGATCAATTCCAGTCAATGAGCCCCTGTTGCCGTCAGCGCTGGCTATACAATTGGTAAGGCTGTTCAGGAAGTGTTTCATATCAGGTCCATTGTAACGAATCTCGGTTTGTCCACTGTACCTTGCTACCTTGTCGGTTCCCAGGTAACTGATTGGATTAACATCTTCAACACACTCGATTTCAATTTTCGTGAGGCGCATGTCGTCTCGCAGCCGGCTATATACTGATTGCCAGGTGCCTGTGTGGAGAATCACTCCTGAAATGCGCAGCGACCTCAATGTTGGAGCCAGACGTAATATAGGCTCTAGTAGTTCGTCCTCTGATACATACATGGATATAACCTCCAATTCGGTCAAGTTCTTAGAGGCGGATACCAGTCTATTAAAAATCTCGGCAGTATCATAACAAGAAAGAAAACTCAAACCAAGGAGTCGAAGTTGTGGTGTACATGCGAGAAAATCAGTATAGCGACGTAGTGAGTCACCTTCGGCCGTTTGCGCGTAGCCGTTATTTATTGATACTTTAAAAACGCGTAGATGGCTGAACGCGAAAGTATCTAATTCCTTGGGGGGCCGAGGAAACTCAAGGACTGGCCGACAAAGCTCATAAGTATCGGCGACCTGTACTATAACCCATTTTATCTGCAACCGTGCAGCCTGCGCTGCTTCGAGGGTCAAGGTAAATGCTCTTGACAACGAACGGAATGGGTATGGTTCTCTCAAATTAACAATGTCTTGCCCAACATTCCTGTTAAAGCTTGCTTCCCCAAAGCTATCCGTTCCGTAGTCCGCGAGGCTGTAATCGCGAAACTCAATTCCTTCGCAATTGGGTAGATTTTGGAAGGCCTCGTGGAGCATCAAATTGTCCAGGTCAGTCCGTTCCATATATCTGTTATCGTTTTCATACTCCTTCAGCCACTCAAGTATCCTATTTCGAGCCTCGTCTATGTGGCCCCTATCAGTTAAATCAGTTTGGGAAAATTCGGGTCCGAGGGACACCGCGCGCACATAACGCCCAAGCCTCGATTTCGATATTTCAACAAGAGCATTCAGAGCATAACGAGAGTACATGAATTGTTTTGCCTTGAAGTATCCTTCTGTAAATTGGTGGAAGCTTTTTGCGTCAAGTTCCGCGCAGGTGAGACGGAGGTTCAAGAGGTCGCTAGATGGGAGAATCGTAGCGATGGCATCGATCAGCTCTGAGGGTAGCTCGACAAGGGAGGACATTATGGTTCCGTAAAGCCCAGAGAGGCTATAAACAGTCGCGGAGGATAAGAGTTGCAACTGTTGTCTGATGAGCGACGGTTGTCAGCAGCAAAAGGATTGCAGTACATGTACATACTCCTTGCAATTCTTGAGGTGCAAAGCTACCCGGTAGGAAACTTTAATGCCGCACTACATGGATAATTGCTGTATTCTTCGATTCGAAAGAGATGCAACCACTTGGAGTATAAGGGCTAAAAGTATGACTTACTGGTAAGGGTGGGTGTGACCTGCGAGGGATCATTTAAACTCACCTTGCTAGAATGTCGGCCCGCGACCTCCGATGCAGGTTCTCCCCGGTCGCCAGTTATGCGCTTACGGCAATATTAGCCTATATTAGCTGCGTTATATATACTATTAGTATTCCCTATAATTTTATAATGTCCTTAATACGTCCGAATATACCCTCTAACGTAATCTACAAGCCTGTGGTACCAACAAGCCTGTGGTACCACCCCACCAAAACCGCGACGCGTTTCCAACTACTACCACAATGGTAACACCACAACAGCAAGAAGCCTTGTATACGCAGGGCAGAGTTGATCTAGCTATTCAAGCCCACAAGCAGGGCCATATTAAATCCTTTCGAGCCGCTGTGGCAATATATAATGTGCCCCGAAGCACCGCTATATGACGCGTTGCTGGCATTAAACTGTGACGCGGTTCTATTGCACCAAATCGCCGCCTTACGCTAGCAGAAGAAGAAAGTCTTAAGCAGTGGATTCTATTAATGGATTAACGCGGTATGCCACCTAGGAATCTGGCTGTAAAGCAGATAGCTAGTATCCTAATTGCTTAACACGCTAGATTAACTACCCCACTCCCTATTGGCCAGAATTGGGTGCGAAATTTTATTAGCCGCTATAATAGTCTAAAATCGTAATATAACCGCAAGTACAACTATTAATGGGCTAAATGCGAAGATCCTACGCTTCTTTAGGGCTGGTTTAAACGCGTCCAAGATACAAAAACACAGTATAGGATTCTAGATAAGGATACCTGGAATTTTAATAAAACTGGCTTCCAGATAGGTGTTATTGCAACCATAAAAGTTATTACTAGAACTAACTGTGCTGGTTAGCCTAGAATAATACAGCCAGGTAATTAAGAATGGGTTACAATTATTAAAGCTATTAATGCCCTAGGGGTTACAATTCCGCCACTTATTATTTTTAAGGCAGTAATACACTAGGCTGCCTGGTATAAGAATAATATTATACCCCACAACTGGTTAATTAGTATTAGTGATAATAGCTAGATAATAAATAAGGTTGGCCTAACTTGGCTAACAAAGGTCTTTAACAAGTATACAAAGGATCGTACGGTTGGCACATATTGGCTACTAGTGCTAGATGGCTATAACAGCCACGTATTGCCTGAATTTAATTAGTTCTGCCTAGATTATCAGATAGTTGTTCTTTGTATACTAGCGCACTTGTTACATCTACTACAGCCACTAGATGTAGGCTGTTTCTCGGCCCTTAAGCAATTATATAGAAGCCTTGTTAAACAGCTTATAGCCTACGGCGTTAACCATATTGACAAATACAAATTCCTACCACTATATAGGCAGGCTAGGCAGGCAGCACTATATTAGAATAATATACAGGCAGGATTTATAGCTATAGGCCTAGTTCCATATAGCCCTAATCGCGTACTATTATAGCTGCATACTAAATATTAGACGCTATTACTCTAACGTCATCTACAATTAAATGCATCCTGGGCAGCTGAAACGCCCCATAATATTAGTAAACTATAACAGCAGACGGCCCTGCTAAGGCGCTATCTTAAATGGCGTATATATAGCCTACCAAGTCCAACAGAACAAGCCCTTGGCTAGCTTGTTAAGGGGTGTGAAATGGCAATGGTAAGCGCCGTACTGCTTGTAAGCAAAAATAAGAAGCTATGTATAGAAAATCAGCGCCAGAAAAAGAAGAGGGTAAAGAAGCGCACGTATATAGCTAGGGGGGGTATTCTATCAGGATCAGAAGGTGCCTCTCGTGCACAAGCTGCCTAAACTAGGCAGGAGGCGGCCATAGTAGAGGCAGCGGCCGAGCAACCGCGACGCGCAGTACGCAAGTGCAGCATGTGCAAATCAACAGAACATACAGCACGTACGTGCCCAAGACGTCAGATAAGCATATAGTAGATAGCTGCATCAAATATAGTTATTCGTGGTTGAAAAAGTGCTTCATTTTGCGTCGCGGTTTTGGTGGGGTGGTACCACAGGCTTGTTAGTACCACAGGCTTGTAGATTACGTTACCGTATTCTAGTTTCTATTGTACTTTATTTAGAGCTTTTAAGTAATTAGGTCTACTTATTATACTACCCGCGCTACCTTTATGTGATAGTTAGCGGTAAAGGGACACCCCTAATTAATACGCGGACATCCCCTCCTGATTAAGTTTAGTTCCTTCTGCGTTAAGTTTAAACATCACGTAACGTAGTCAGTAAGCATATGGGCCACGCAAGCATGTGGGCCACATTAAAAATCACCAAAAATTAGAAAATTTATACTTTAATATCTTAACAACCACTTAATAATAAATTCTAATAATTTAGATTTAGACTTTTATATACGCTTTGCAGCTTCTATTAAAGTTACATCGTAATTAGTTTAGTGGTTTTTAAGATATAGTAATTTGGCCTCAATTTAGCCTCCAAAAGCCCCTAAATTTTAATATCTTAAAAACTACTAAACTAATTACAATGCAACTTTAATAGAAGCTGTAGAGTATATATAAAAGTCTAAATCTAAATTATTAGAATTTATTATTAAGTGGTTGTTAAGATATTAAAGTATAAATTTGGTGAGTTTTGATGTGGCCCACATGCTTGCGTGGCCCATATGCTTACCGACTACGTTACGTTTAACTTCTTACATCTGCATCGCGAAGCGACCGTACCGAATTTAAAATTTTGCAGCGTTCGCTAGAAGCTGGTCATTCACATCACTGTACCACCAAAACGACGGCCATAAGCTCTGAGACCCTCGGTGGAAATTTCGTTGGTGATAAGGGGCAGTATGCCCGCACGTGCGCGTAGTGCATGTACCAACGGTCCACCGGGGGTCTAATTCATGAGATAAATCCTAACAAGTTTCCTACCAACACTATCCCGTCTTTCTCTTTCCTTCCCTTCACCTTGCACCTGACAAAAAAAGCATCTTCCTACTAAACATAGGCTTAATCGCCGTCGTTCAAGGCTTCAAACTCAGTTTCGCCAAGTTTGACAATTTCCCTATGGCCAACGGACTCAACCCGACTGAAGGATACCGGCTCTTCCCTGACGAGGCGGCAGACGTTGCCAAGCTCTTTAGGGCCAAAGGCGTCGATTGCGAAGTTAGAGTTTTCGTGCCGTATGCGACCGGATTCAACAACTCGCAGTACCTATTCGTCTGCTGCGATTGGATCTTTGTGCTTGCCGCGAGAGAGATTGAGGGTGAGTTGCAAAGGCTAGTGCCACCCGCCTTTGAAGGCCTACGCAGGTCGCTCCAGGCCGAGTCGGGCGTCTCGTGTACGACGAGGACATGTCGTGGACTCCGGAAGAACTAATTAGACGCAACACGGTAAACTGGCCTTATTGTAATGTATAGACGTGAAATAATGCCGGCTAACTCGGATTAGGCACCTATACAGTGCGGCGTGTGCGATACGGTTTTCAGTCTCTGGGAGGACCGGATGAGGCATCGCTGCGACGAGCATGGAATATCCGAAGACCAAAACCCACTACCTGATTGCTAGAACACTGGTAGATTCGAAATCGTGGATTAAGATTGGCGAAATAGAGTTGCGCAAGCTTATTGGATTTACGGCGCTAATGGGTTTTATGCTAGAACTCTCCCCTTGTAGGTAAAGAGCGAAGGCTTTCACAGACACGGCTCACCGAGATGGGAAAGATGGCGGTAATTTTTCTCAGGTAGCTTTAGTTAACCGCTTTGCATTAACCATAGTCGCTGATTATTGCAGCTGAATATAACATATAAAATATCACGTCATGCCTCCGTTAACAGAATTGTAACACGTCTCACTAAGCTATAATAATATGGCAGTTTTATGGTTAGACTTTGGAACAATCTGAACCAAGTTACTAGAGAGTCAAAGAAGATGGGCAACAAGGTTGCATTTAGAATTTAGTGTTCGAAAGCCAAGATGCAAAAGAGGACATAGAGGTCCATATTATACACATTTTCGAATATAACTACCAGCTTTCTTATTCCTCCTTGGCCCGGCACGGTAAGCTATCCTTCCATAATAAGTCCTTCAAAGTCGGACCACCGTATTTTATTACTCCCCAATTAAGCCAGGCGGCCGCACAGCTTGTCCAAGGCTTCGACGAAGGCACCAATCATCGGGTGCCGACCCGCCGCGGCCCTAATGCTTGGGTCCACGTCCATCGTAGGGACAGCTGCTGTGCCTGTCGCCAGATATGTTCCAAATGTCGACTGCTGCTGCGGCAGCTGTGTGGTTGAGGGGTCTAGCCCAAATTGTGCGTGCATGGCGGCGGCTATGTCATTGCCGGAAATGGGGCCAAGCGGTGTTCCTGGGTGCTGGTAGGATGTCGTGGGGGTGTCCGAGGCACGTGGCGCTGGTTGAGGTTGTTGAGGAGGTTGCAGAAGCTGCTGAGGCTGCAGAGATTGCTGATTCGATGTGCTGCTGCTGCTGGCGCTTTGACGCTGGACCCATCGATTATTTACAAGAACGTACATCCCATTATTAGAATACACATTCCCGTCGGAGGATAGAAATGAGTTCGGGGGAATTTGCTGTGACATGTCGGAACTTTCTGCGTGAGAATGTGAACTTTCTAATCGAGAGAAGAAATACACCACGCTGGATTTAAGATTTAAGATTTATGACTAAAGCGGGCCCAGAGTGTCCTTTAGAGGCAACTAGATCTATGTAGGAGGACTAGACCCGGTCGAATAACTAAAACGGTCAAATCCTAACACAATGGAGAAAATTTTTAGGAACTACTAGCTACTGCACTGGGTCGATGACTCATTTCCATACTTGGCAGCCTATCCACAGGGATTAACTCTAAAACGGGTTTACATTGTGTTGGTGCCTAATCCACATTATAATTCTAATATTTATTTAAACGCGTCCCTGGGCCTCTGGCTCCAGATTATCTTCATCCTGATCAATATGTCTAACAACGAAGCCTCTTCGTTACCGACTCCACCATCACTTCAGGATCTTACAGTTTCAAAGTTCGAATCTCTTGAATCTGGCCAGCAGGAAGCACTGTTTCACACACTACGAATAGAGATTGCTCGCTTGAAGGAAATAGAGAAAGACTGGTGTCGATTGGCAGGGTCCTGTCCACGTTTAGATACCCAGATTCACCTACCATCTACTAGGATTGAGCCAGTCGGTTCTGAAGATAATGAAGATGACGAAGATGATGGATACAAACAAATGCATATGTTTCGGGAAAAGTGGTCGTACAGTGAAAACGAGCACGGTAAATATGTTTCAAGGACAATTCGAAAAAGCCAAAGAGCTGACAAGAGATTACAGAGACTAGCACAACGTTCAAGCGTGACAAGAGTTGGCATAGCTACGATCTCCATTGCGAGTCGGCAGATTCGGATCTAGGGCTTTGCACAACCCACCTGGGTCGATGCGGATGTTCCACGCCCTGGAAATTTGGGTTTTCAGCTCGAATTTCATCACAGCTTCTCCTCTACCGTATTACTGTTATTTTTGGTATGCCGCCACCGAGAGTCTCAGATGGCTTTAAAGTATGCTGGGAGGTAGAGCTTAAGCACATTGACGGTAGTGTTTTAATGTTTAACGACTGGAAAGGTGGTGCTAGTACGAGGTTTGATGGCTCCACTGACGCCAGTAGTGACGGTTTAAAACTCCTAAATTTCTTGATTGGATTGAAATGCCTACATACCTATGATGGTATAAGAGCTGGCATAATGGCATGAAGGATATTGGCTGATGTCGGCATCGAATGGAAACTATTCAGGGTTGGCAACGATGAATGAATGAATAAATAGGCCCAATATCGTATTTAATTCATAAGACAGGCAAAATATCGCGATATGAATGGATAATAGCGATATTGCAAACATCACCAGTCTTGGCATGGTGTAGTACTAAATCGATGTAGCCGACGCTCCCTTGAAGCCCCCCCAGAACATTTACCAGTAGCTCTCTCCTCCAGCCATTTACAAGTCCTCCTCTTACCCACGACTTTAAGTACTCCGATCGCTCGATATTTACTGGCCGAAGTTTCCATTTTTTTATTGGCCTGTTCGAAGGATTGGAGGGAGGAGTCGGAGGGTGTTTTGGTAGAGGATAACGCGTTGGATTCTTCGTTAGATTCTCGTCTTTAAAAAGGTTATTTTTAAGCTTAGATATCCGGCTGGGCGTTAGAATTATTGTTGGGGTTAGTAAAACTAGATTATAAGAGAAAGGGAGGCATAGTACTAGATTATGGTTGGTTTGGGGGAGGGCGAGAGTGGTTGAATATATTATAGAAAGGAAGCATCTATAGGCGAGTCTGAAAATTTAACTCTTGCGCATTTATTATCTCATAAATCAGACGCTCCGTAGTAGATTTTAGTTACGGAGCAGGGGAAGCACGTTCCCCCCCCTTTAACGGCTCCCTATACCCCCCTCCCAAAATCTTCTAAAGAGCGTCTGAGAGCTTATGGTCCTAGCTTTGGTGGTACTTGAATGTTTTAAGAGCCAACTTTCGTGTCTTTTTGTATACCATAACTTAGATATTCTAGTTATAATATATTTGTTTGATGTAATAGATTCTTTAAGTATTTATCTCCTTAGTTATATACATTATAATCCTATATTTATAATAATAAGGGGAGAGATACAGCGTCGCAAAAGGTGACCCTAAATTCTCAAATGCATCCAAATTTTGCGAT
>Ga0307507_10003090_pt1 | contig 33164 bp, 14 predicted proteins | sample 7_EM_MG_FD_207223 | JGI IMG/M metagenome (GOLD analysis project Ga0307507, IMG submission 207223) | Populus trichocarpa ectomycorrhiza microbial communities from riparian zone in the Pacific Northwest, United States - 7_EM | ecosystem: Host-associated > Plants > Roots > Unclassified | place...
TGATGCATGCATCTTAGGGGATTATTAGGGTGTTTTTTAGGGTTCTTTTGGTTGGTTTGGTCTTTTTGGGCCGGGTGCAGCAAGAGCTCCAAAAGTCTTAAACCCCTTAGAATTTATTATTAAGTGGTTGTCGAGATATTAAAATGCGATTTTTCTAATTTTTGGTCTAGATTAGGACTATTTAGGATTATAGTAAAGGTTTTAGAAGTTATATATAGACTTAACTTACCTATAAAAATAAAAATCTACCTTATATAGCATGTTATAATGCTAGAGCTAGTATATAGGAATATTAAGCTACTGGTTTATAAGGTAGATATATATAGAGGACAGGAAGAAGACAAATAGTAAGTTTTAAAGATTATTAGTTATAAGGACGTTAATAATAAAATATAGTATAAAGTAAAGTGGATAGACTATACTAAGATTACCTAGGAACTACTTAGTAACCTAAAAAACGCTATAGAAAAGGTATAGAAGTATTAAAAGAAAATAGGTTAGGTAGTATTAATAAAGAAAAGTTACCAAAGAATGAGTTATCTAAGGGGGACCTAGAAAGAGTAACTACCATATTATTTAGAGTTATTTCCTTCTCTAGAGACGCTACTCTCTTATTACCTAACTCTACTAAACCCTACTAAATAAGTTTTTACTCCTTAGAACGAACCTTCTTATAAACCTTCTTAAGATAGATTAACTAAATAGATGCAGCAAGTTAAGATTTAAGGGCCTATTGCTAAGTATTGGCAGCCTCTTTTTTCGCGTTATAAGATTAATAAAGTCTAGCTAGAGCAACCAAGAGCTTATTATTAAGCTTTATAGCAGTAAATTAAATATAAGACCCCATGGTAAGTTACTTAGGGAACTTAAAAACTGTTAAGAGTAATAGGACGCGTATACTTAGCGTTAGAAATAGAACGAATATTATAGGATGATTAAATGTTTACTTTAGTGCACTCTAAGCAAAAAGACGGTTATTAGGTAGACAGACTTACTAGCGTAATATAGGCCAACCCCTTTTTCGCACAATAAGAATATAAAGATAGCATTATTTTACTAAGAGATAGTATAATAGTAATAGTGCGAGACCGATAAGCTATAGAAGAAGAAGAAGATACTTTAGGTATAATAAGTAAGGATATTAACTAAATTAATTAGATGGACATTATACCTCTAGTAGACAACTTAGAGATATTAGGAATCTTTAAGGACAAAAATAAAGAGGGGGGAGATGGTATTACGGATACTTTAAGTATAATGTTATAACTACTTAGAGAAGAGACAGAAGAAGCTAGTTAGTTAATAAAAGCATAGTTTAGAATAGATCTGGTGGAACTATATAATAAGGAATAGTAAGTAAGGTTATAGGGTATAATCTATAATAGAGCAGCTAGAGCAGATAGAGTAAATAGAGCAATAACTTTCTTAGGAGTATGGATGTGTATTTAAGGACCTATAGTCCCTACCTAGATAGTTCCTTTCCTTATAGTAAATCTTAGAATATAATTAAAGTTAATCTATTAGGCAACTACTCCACTAGTTATTATTTGTTACTATTACATTATTAATATTACGGACGCTTTAAGTACAATGTTATAACTACTTAGGGAAGAGTCGCAGGAAGCTAGTTGGTTAATATAGGTATAATCCAGGATGGATCCGGTAGAGCTATATGACAAGAAATGGTAACCGAAGTTATATGGTATGCTCTGTAAGATCTATAAGGTCTATAAGGTCTATTACGTACCTTACGTACCTTACGTACCTTATGTACAAGAGAGGATTTCTTAGGAGTACGGTTATGTATTTAAAGGACCTTAGTCCCTACTGTAGATAGTTCTCTCCTTGTAGTAAATCTTAGAATACAATTAGAGTTAATCTATTAGGCAACCACTCCACCAGTTATTATTATGTTGTTAATTTATTCTTACCTATATACCTAGCCTAATAATAGGACCCACCGTAGTTCTTGCTATAAGGTTTCGTTACACATTTACTACTAAGGTTATGGTATTAAATAAGATTAAATAATATGCCACCTAAAGCACCAGTTATAATAGCGTTAATAGTAGCCATAACCTTAGGGCTAGGTGATACCAGTATAGATAATAGGGATTCTTAAGTGGTTACATAATGTTAGTTATAGGAAATAGTTAATTACTTATAAGATAATAGTAGAATACTTAAAGAACGCATTAATGGAATCAGAGCAGCGAAAATTAAGTTACCTTTAATTAAACGATTTTTAGAAGAGAAGTTAAAGCTTAAGGGATTTCTTACGTAGATATACTTTAAGGTTATACAGGAAGGAGTAAAGTTAGTAATATTGTTAGATTAAGTAGCCTATATAGGATTATTCCTAATAGGGAGGGCACTTAAGTGGTTTAAGCTGTATCTCACGGAAATATAGGCTAATAGCATAACAACTACTAACTAAGACGTACGGTATATATTTGCTAGTTGGAACGGGTTCGCAGAACAACTAATATAGATATTTAGAGACCTAGAGGCCATAACTACAGCGGAACAAAAGCTTTAGAACTTAGTATAACGCACTTTAGTAATTAAGTATACAACATAGTTTTAAACACTAGCTATATAGGTTAAGTGGAATAACAGGGCGCTTATAGCACAGTATAAATAGGGACTTAAGGCTAAAGTCTAGGACGTAATTATCCTATAGAAGATGCGGATACTTTAAGAAAGTTAATAGATTAGTTAATAAAGATTAATAATAGGATCTATTAAAGGGAACAAGCTAAGAGAGGGTAAGACAGAGTTCTATAGTTATATAAGGCGTAAAGTACGCAATAACAGATATAGAGTTAAAAATTATGGAATAACGCAGAGCTAATAGACCTAAGCGGTACCAAAGAAACCTAAAGATAGGAAAAGAAACTATAGAAACCTAAAGGTTAAGGATTAAGTAATTAAAGGACCTAGAAGTAGAGGCTAAACTAGGGATCTTAGTAGTAGAAGACGTTTAGGCGGACTCTATAGCAAGAAAAATAGTTTAAAAATAGGGCTTGTATAAATTGCGGAAAATAAGGTTATTTCGCCAGAGACTATAAAGGTAGTTAGAGTAACTATATAGTAAAGGGAACTAGACTAGCAGATAGCACGTATATATAAAGGGATAATAGTGCACTATAAGGAACAAAAGAGTGTTTAATTAATAGTTTTACGTATTATTATAATAACGCATACTAAATTTATAAGGACGCTAAGTATAGCGCAAGCTATTGGCTATAGGAGCTATTATTATCTAAGTTTAAAGGAACTAATAAACCAGCTTATAGATCGGACATTAAAGACGATAAATTTAATAAAGGCGAAGCATTTACTAATAATAAGGCAATAAAGGCAGCTTCCTAGGAGCATATAGACCTTAAAGAAGTTGAAATAGAAGTAGAGACTAAGACTGTTACAGAATAGGGTTTAGTAACGGATATTATAATACTATTAGATATAATTTCTATCGCTTTATAAGAAGATAGGAGTAATGTTTAGAAGAAACTAAGTAAGTAAACAACTACTAGTGCTAGTTTATTACTTAACAAAGGCAAAAGGCTATAGGCTTAAGATTCTTAAGCAGAGATAAAAGAAGCTTAAGATTTTTAAAATAAGATAAAATATACCTAAGGACCTATAACGGACAAAAACTGATGGGAAAGGGCAGTAACTTAGTTTAGTAACAAATAAATAAGTATAGGACACAAGTTTAAGAACTATAAGTTTAGAGAATAAGTAAGAACGTTAGCAATCTTAGGTAAATATAGTGTTTAGCCTAAAGATTAAATAGTTAATACTAGGATTAAAAAGCAAGATAACTATAAAGATCTAGCTACAAGACGCAGAAAACAAGAAATTATAGATAAGTTTAGAATACGAATTATTATATAGCAAGAGCAAAAGCTAGACAAGAGGTTAGCTATACTAGGTTATATAAGGGACAGAGTACCTGTATAAAGAGTTACTAATAAGCCAAGTATAGGGATACCTAGGGCAAAATGGTTAGATAAACTAGAACAAAAAAAGAACCTAGATATTCTAACTAGGTTTAAAAAAAGATATACTAAAGGATATTATAATATAGTAATAACAAGGTACTTTTTAATAGATAGACTATATACACTAAACTAGTTATATAGAAAGTAGTATAGGCAACGACATAATAATAAATAAGTAGATTTTTATATATAGCTAAACAAAAAAGTTATCTAAGACTAACCTATTATGGAAAAACACATAAGTTATATTAAGGAAGCATTAATTATAATGTTAAGGAACCTAAAAGAGGGATCTAGGGACTAGAGAAGTAAGTAATAAATCTTAGTACCTATAGCAGAGATACTAGTGGTTAGGTTAACTAGGTATAGGTTTAAACTTAAAAATAAAAATAAACTAAGAGTTAACCTAAAATATATAGCGCATTATATACTATTGTGGATAGCTTGTGTGGATAATATATATAATATATATAGGGCACCTAAAGATAAGAACCGGAAGTACTTAGTAAGGATATATTAGGCACCAGAGGAAAAGTAGTTTAGAAATGCTAAGTATATATATAGATAGCACCTAGTAGAAGTATAAGGTTAAGGGGACTTAATACTTTAACTAGGAAGATTCCTTACGGAAGAATACCTAGACGGATAATAGTAGTAGAAGTGCCTAAAGAACACTTATCTATAGTATATAGAGGAAAAGAAATAAACTAAGTATTAGCCTAAGTTAGACTAAGTACAAGTAGGATCTAGCAGCTAATAGTTAGGAAAAGGGAAGATGTATAGAACTAAAGGGAACTAGTATTAGAGCTTTAGACCCTTAAAGGAATTTAAGGATAATACCTAAATTTATAAGTTAAATGGTAAGGTCAGCAGTTTAAAGCATTAGTAGATAGTAGAGTAACTAGAAACCATATATTACTAAAGATAGTAAAAAGAATGGGGTTACTATATAGACAAAAGGAACACCTATATCCACTTATAACAATTTTAGGAGATTAGATAGCCTATAAAGGAGGTATTATTAATCTTAAAATAGAACCTATTTAGTTAACTATTAAAGGGAGACCAGTTAAAATGTCTTTTAATATCCTACTATTAGGACAGGACAAGGTAATACTAGGAATGCCTTAGTTATAGAAGTATAATCTAAAGATTAATTGGGTTATAGGTTAAGTTAATATTAAGAATACTTAATGGTATAAAGTGCGATAGTAAACTAAGTTGGTATAGTACTAAGTTAGAGTGATATATAAAGAGACTAAGCGAAGCTTAAGTTATGTACTAAAGAGATACTATAAGTATAGTAAAAAGTTATAGTTACTAGAAAGTAAAAAGCTATTAAAGTATATAGCATGGGACTATAAGATAGAATTAGAAGAGGAAATAAGTCTAAAGTTTTTTCTAATCTATAAGCTTACTAAAACGGAGTTAGTAGCGCTTAAGGAGTTTATCTAGGAGAACTTACGCAAGGGATATATTAGACCATTATAGTTATTAATAGAATATCCAGTACTATTTATCCCAAAGAAAAACGGAAAACTTAGGATATATATAAACTATAGATAGTTAAATAGCATTACTAGGAAAGATAGGTATTCTTTACCCTTAATTAGCAAAATCTAAGATAGGATAGGTAATGTAAAGATCTTTATAAAGATAGATCTAAGGTAGGTATACTATTAGATTAGGATTAAAAAAGGCAACAAATAAAAGGCAGCCTTTAGGTTAAAGGAAGGACTATATAAGCCATTAGTTATATAGTTTGGGCTTATAAACGCACTAGCAATATTCTAGAAGTAAATTAATAGTATATTAGGAAAACACCTAGATGAATTTATTATAGTATACCTTAACAACATTATCATCTACTTAGAGAGTAAGGAAGAATATAAAGAACACGTTAAGTAGGTTTTAAAGAGACTATAAGAAGAACAGATACTAGTAGCAATTAAAAAATATAAGTTCTTTACTAGGAAGACTAATTTTATTAGATTTATTATTAAATTAGGCCAACTTAGTATAGATCTAAAAAAGATTAAGGCTATAGTAAATTGGCAGGAACTAGAGAACGTTATATAGTTAAAATTATTCTTAGGGTTTTGCAATTATTATAGAAGGTTTATAGTATAATAGTTAAAGGATATTAAGCCACTTACGTGGTTAACTAGGAAATAAGAACTATAGGTATAGGGAAAAGAGTAATAAGAACTATTTAAGAAAGTTAAAGAGTTGTTTATCTAGGAGCCAGTTCTTAAGATCTATTAACTAGGTCTAAAGACGGTTATAAAAACAAATGCATTAGACTTTACACTAGGGGCATACTTTATATAAAAATATTAGGATGGATGGCACCTAGTAGTATACTATAGTTAAAAGATAACACTACTAGAGTTAAACTATAACATCTATAACAAGGAGTTGTTAGGTATAGTTATAGTACTTAAAAAATAGAGAGCATTTTTACAAGGCATAGAGAAACTATTTATAGTTAAGATGGACTATAAGAACCTTATAGGATTTCTAATAATAAAGAAACTTAATTAAAGACAGGTTAGATAGGCGGAAATACTTATAGAATACTATTTTAAAATTTAGTATACTAAGGGTACAAATAATATACAAGCAGACGCGCTAAGTAGAAAGGCTAAATTATAAAATAATAAAAAGCTATTGGGAGCTTTATTACAAAAGGATTAAGATGGATTAATTAGGTATAATTATCCAAAGATTATAGTAACTAAGGAAAGTTAGATCTATAAGTTACTAGAGAGTAATTAGATATAGAAGATCTAAAAAGTATAGGTAGAGGATTTAGACTTAGAGCAATATAAAAACAGAAAGGCAACATATATACCTAAGTCTATTACAGAAGAATTTATTAAGGAATTCTATAAGGGAATAATATAAGAACATAATAGAGCTATAGGCTTAGTATTAAGACTTTAAAAAGAGTATATTATTTAAGGAATCTGGGGACTAGCAAGATAAGTTATAAGGGAATATTTAAATTACTAAAAAAATAAACTAATAAGGTACAAGCTATATAGAGGGCTATAACCTATTAAAATACTAGGAAGACTATAGGAAGTTATATTATAGGACTTTATTATTAAGTTACTAAAGTCAAGAGATTCTATTATAGGATAAGATTATAACATAATTTTAGTAATAGTGGATAAGCTAATAAAGTAGGGATACTTTATAGCATATACTAAAGAAATATTAGTAGAAGATGTTGCTAGAATCTATATAAAAGAAGTATTTGCAAGATATAGAGCACTAAATAAGATTATATTAGACAGAGATTTAAGATTTATAGTAGTATTTTAAAAAGTGTTTCTAGCAGAATAAGGGGTTTACGTAGTAATATCTATAGTGTATTATCTGCAGACGGACGGATAAATGGAAAGACTAAACTAGATACTAAAGCAGTATTTAAGGCATTATATTAATCACGTATAGAATAATTAGGTATTATTATTACTAGTTATACAGTTTATATATAACGCAACACTATAAGAAGGAATAGGGATATTACCATTTAAGGCAAATTATGGATACGAGCTAAGAATATTATTATTGCCATATTAAGTAAAAAAGACGAGTAGCACAGCTAAGTAAAAAATAGAGATATTAATAAATCTTTATAAAGACCTTAAAGAAATAGCTAAACTAGTATAAAAATAAATAAAAAGGTACTATAATGCTAAGAGATCTAAGGGACTAGATCTTAAGGAGGGAGATAAAGTATAGCTACTATATAAAAATTTTAAGAGTTAATAACTAAGTAAGAAGTTGGACTATATCAAACTAAAACCTTTTAAAGTTAAGTAAAGAATTTTATTAGTTATATATAAGTTAAACCTACTAGCCAAAATAAAGATTTACCCTATATAATATATCGCAATGCTAGAGCTAGTATATGGGAATATTAAGCCACCAGTCTATAAGGTAGATATATATAAAGGACAAAAGGAAGATAAATGGTAAGTTTTAAAGATTATCAGTTATAAGGATGTAGATAACGAAATATAGTATAAAGTAAAGTAGATAGGCTATAGTAAGACTACCTAGGAACTACTAAGCAACCTAGAGAACGCTATAGAAAAGGTAAAGAAGTATTAGAAGAAAGCAGGTTAGGAAGTATTAAAAAAGGATTACTAAAGAACAAGTTACCTAAGGGGGACCTAAGAGGAGCAATTACCAAGCTACTTAGAGTTGTTTCCCTTATAGGAGGAGAGCTAGTTCTTTTATTACCTAGCTTATTAAGACCCTATTAAACTAGTTTCTACTCCTTAAAATAAACCTTCTTACGCACTTTCTTAAGATAAAGAAGACGGGCGGAGGCCAGTAGATAGGCTTTAAGGGTATACTATTAAGTAGCTACAGCCTCCTGCTCTACTTTTTGCGAGCGGCAAAGTTTATCTAAGGCGCTTAAGAGCTTACTGTTAAGCTTTATAGCGGTAGATTAAATATAAGACCCTATAATAAGTTACTTAGGGAACTTAAAGACTATTAAGAGTTATAGGACGCGTATACTTAGCGTTAAAAACTAAGCGAATATCATAGGATGATTAAATGTTTAACTTTATACACTCTAAATAGGAAGAGGGTTGCCGAGACAAAGGACTTACTAGTATAATATAAACTAACCCCTTTTTCGCACAACAAGAACATGGAGATAGTATAACTTCACTAAGCAATAGTATGGCGGCCACAGTACGGGCACAACATTAGAATAAAGAAGAAGAAGAAGCTTTAGGTATAATAAGCAAGGATATTAACCAGACTAATTAAACGGACATTATACCTCTAGTGAACAACTTGGAGATATTAGGAATCTTTAAGGACGAAGATAAAGAGGAGGGAGATAGTGTTACAGACGCTTTAAGTATAATGTTACAACTACTTAGAAAAGAGTTGCAGGAAGCTAGTTAGTTAATATAGGCACAATCTAAAATAGATTTGGTAGAGCTATATAACAAGAAATGGTAACTAAAGTCACATAGTATACTCTATAAAGTCTATAAGGTTTGTAAGGTCTGTTATATACCTCACATACCTTACATACCTCATGTATTGTAATGGTGCTGGGGCAACGCCACCTACTATACTTAGTAGACCCTAACTCCTACCAACCAATCAGGATTTTCCATCCCCAGGATGGAAAATCGCCATTAGCTCGCTTACTACTAGCGCCTTAGCGACCCCTTTATATCTTGCTAGTCTTTAACAGACTTCTTCTTCTCCTTAGCTTAGTATTCTTATATAGTAGCAATCTATAAGCTTCGGTTTAGAAGCATTTATATAAGCCTATTATATTATACTAAGCTCTCCCTATATTGCCTAGGAAGGCCTCAATAATATCCTACCCTAAAAAGACCTTTGTCTGCAATGACGCGTTAACGCGTTATACTTAGACATTAAAAAACCCACACTACTACGCCTAAGAAGGCCCTAATAATATCCTACTTTATAGGCCAGACTGTACTTAACCTGCACCTATAAAAGAACCCTAGAATTAAAACCGAATTATATAATTCCGATAAACCTTAGGAAGCTGATAATGGTACCTAAAGCGAGCTTATTTAAAAGACTTACCTCTACCTAAGAGGAACACGAGGTCCAGTTAGGATTAGAAATTAAAGACAATAACAACGTTACAGGTGTATATAAGCAGATTTATGCCCTTGTAGCTAATTAGAAGGTTAATTGTCTTTAAGCCTAAAGCATATAAAAGACTCTAAAGGAGATTCTAGAAAGCCTTACTGCCTTATAAAATAGCCTAGCCTCCCCTTTACAAAGCTTTAGTTAACCTATTTGCTCTACCAAATGCAATATACTAGAGAGTACGGATATAATAATAAAGTAATTAAAGTCCATTAAGCTCCCTAACCCCTTATTATTATTAGACGGCGTAGACCTAACCTTTAAGAACTGGAGAATCTAGGTGTAAGGAAAGCTTTGTATTAACCATAACTATTTCCCCTCTAAAGAAGCTAAAATGCTCTACCTCTTTAGTTAAACTATTGGGGACGCCTAGCGACACCTTTAGGCCAAGTTCGAGGACGAGTCACCTATTCGGTTTATATTTATTAATGAGATAATATAGCACCTGGCTACTATCTATGTCAATCTAAATAAAGTACGGGATGCCTATTATAACTACAATCGCCTAATAATAAAATCAAACTAATCCTTTACTAAGTTCTAGACTTAATTCTTACACCTAGTAGGCGAAGGCTAGGTCCCCCCTAAGAACTATTATTTAGACCTATACAATAAGCTAACAGTCCAACTATAAGAGAAGATTATGGTAGCCTTAGATAACCTACTAACCTACTAAAAACTCACAGCCTAATATTTGTTACTGGATTTAGAACTAAAATGAATTAATACTTGTTCTAATTAACTAAAGAGGTCCTATAGCGACCGCAACCTATCCGCTACACTAACGGGAGCTAGCGTTAGAAGACAAACTACAACCGCCTTACACTAAAAGCGGTTATAACTGCCTACTAGCGAACCTTACCTAACCTACTATGTACCATACCTTTAACTAATGCTTATTATAACACCCTAATTAACCCTACCACGGTTACATGCTTTAATTGTAGAAAGGATAGTTACTTTACTATATCCTGCCTAGAGCTAAAGGATATGGGTAATATTAAGGAGATAGAGGAAGAAGAAACGCCTAATAAGTTAAAAAAAGAAGAACCCTAGGGAAAGACTCCCCCCTAGGGTATCCTATTAATCTTAAAGAGATTAATCTGAGTTAGCTAATAGGTGGAAAACACTTTATAGTTCCATATACAGTATCTTAAAATAGATATAGAGTTAATATAACTGCCCTTATTAATACTGGAGTAAATAGCTTTACCTTTATAAATACTACTTATATAAATAACGTTGCTAAGTTCTTAAATGTAAATGCTACCCAACTAGAGAAGCCTGTTTAAGTAAAAGGCTATAACAGCCAAGCTGGTAAGCCGGTTACCTATGTCTTAAAGCTATATGTTACTATTAATAGATGACGCTAGTTTAGTATCCCCTTTTATATCCTAGACCTAGGGTCCCATAACATAATCCTTAGCCAAAAATAGATGTCCTACTTTAATATTTGGCTAAACATTTAACAAAGACAGTTTGTCTAGCTAGAGAGTAGACCGAAATTACCCTCCTTTATTAGAGAGATCTGTACCAACTATAAGATATTAGCCGCGAAGGCCAATCCTACCCACTAGTAGGATATTAGGGACCGCGACCTAGCTTTCGCTTAAAAAAATGCCTGTTACGAGGCTGGTAAGAAATCCATACCAACAAGGATACTCCCCTAAAGGACTACAGTTAAGGAGGACTCTACTTACGGAAGTGGAACGGATAGTGATATAGATAACTTCCAAATTGCGGAGATCCGGCTAATGGGGAAGAGGACATACTAATAGGACTTAGAGGATAACCTTTAAAAGATGCAACAAGAGCTAAAAGGAGTAAAGATAACGCTAATACACTAAAAGCCCCTAAGGCCGTGGACACCCCTACTACCACATAACCCCCCTATAGTAGATATTGCGGCAATTAGCGCTATAGGTTTCTACTTTAATATATATTAGAAGGATAACGAGGTCTTTATAACTAGCTTATATAAAATTAACCGGATTATTAACAAGAAGGAAAAAGGGCCAGTAGAGGAAACTAATAAGAAATTAGTTAAGCGCCTCCTCCCTATATACCTCTTAGACCATAGAGACGCGTTCTTAAAAGCAACCTTAGATATGCTACCCCCCTACTAAACCTATAATTATAAGATTTAACTAGAGGCCAATAACTCTCTAGGCTACAGCCCCCTTTACTAGCAAACTATGGAGGAACTAAAAGCAACTAAGTAGTACTTAATTGATAACCTCTATAAGGGGTTTATTAAGCTAAGTTAGGCTCCTTTTACTTCCCCTATTCTCTTTGTAAAGAAACCTAATAAAGGCCTTCGCTTCTGCATTGACTATTAGAAACTAAATGCTATTACTTAAAAAGATTATTACCCTCTCCCCCTAATTAACGAGACCCTTATATGTCTAAGCCAAGCCAAAATCTTTATTAAGCTTAATGTCCGCCAAGCTTTCTACTAAATTAGGATAAACCCTATATTAGAGGATCTAACAACGTTCTATACCCGCTATAGTTCTTATAAATGCAAAGTTCTTTCTTTTAGACTAATAAATGGGCTAGCCACGTACCAACGGTATATAAATAATATTCTTTTTAACTACTTTAACAAATTCTGTATGGCATACCTAGACAATATTCTTATATACTTAGACAATGAACTTAAGTACTAAGTTCACGTTAAAAAGGTCCTAGAGAGGCTGCGGAATGCAGGCCTATAAGTCAATATTAAGAAATACAAATTTGGAGTAAAACAAATAAAGTACCTTAGGTTTATTATTAGTATAAAAGGAATTAAAGTTAACCTTAAGAAGGTTAAGGCAATACGCAACTAGAAATCCCCTTATACTATAAAAGGTATCTAGTCCTTTTTAGGCTTCTATAACTTCTACCATTAGTTTATCCATAACTATAGGGTTATAGCTAAGCCTCTTATATAACTAATAAAGAACAACACGCCTTTTGTTTTTAATAATAATTATACAGAAGCTTTTAAGGAGTTAAAGAACCAACTTACCTCCTCCCTAATTCTCTGTTACTATAACTTAGACCTTGAATTAATACTAGAAACAAACGCCTCTAATAAAGTAGTAGCGGGAGTTCTCTTACAGTTACACCTAGATGGCGAGTAGTACCCTATAGCGTTTTTCTTAAAGACAATGGCCCCAGCTAAGTGTAACTACGAGGTACACAATAAGGAAATGCTAGCTATTATATAATTGTTATCCTAGTGGCGCGCAGAGCTTGGAAGTATAGACTTTTAGATTAAAATCTATACTAATTATAAAGCCCTTAAGTATTTTATAATAATAAAGTAGCTTACTAGTTAATAGGCCAGGTGGGCTAAAATACTCTCCTAATTCTTCTTTATAATTATATACCGCCCTAGTAGGTAAAATTCTAAAGCTAATGCCCTTACCCAGAGAGAACAGGATGTGGAACTATAGGATAAGCTAAAGGCTTAGTACTAGATATATGCCCTCCTCTATCCTAAATAGCTTAACCTACATATCTTTAAGGAACTAAACTCTAAACAGAATAAGCTAGCGCCTATAGAAGGAGAGATCCTGGATAAACTAATAGGACTAATTAACCGCATTTTAATTATAAACCGCACAGCCAAATCCCTAAAAGCCCTCCGCGACTAAGCTACGGAAGGCAACCCTAATTTAGAAATAGAAGACGGACTACTTTTATACTAAGAACGGCTTATAGTTCTAGATATTAATAACCTATAAATGGAGCTAATCTATAAAGCCTACTGTTAAGTCTCTACGGCGCACCTTAGTTAAGATAAGACCCACTAACTACTAGCGCCTTGCTACTACTGGCAAGGACTCCTATCCAATATAGAATGGTTTATTAGGAATTGTCATGCTTATAAACAGGCAGATACCCCTAGGGATTAAACCCCTAGATGGTTATAACTACTGCTAGTTCCTAAACGCCCTTAGCAGTATATTATAATGGACTTTAAATCATTCCCAAAGGACAAATATGGCTATAATATAGCCTTTGTGGTAGTTAACCGACTAAGTAAGTAAGCCATTTCCCTCCCCTGCTTTAAGACTATAACTATAAAAGATATGGCCTGTATATATATTAACAACATTTACTAGATCTATGGCGCTCCTAAGTTAATTATCTCTAACTATAAACCCTAATTTATATTGGACTTCTGGGATAAATTCTACTATATCCTTAGGATTAAGATTAAGCTCTCTACCGCATTCTACCCTTAGACTAACGGCTAAACCGAGATTATAAACCAGTACCTTAACTAACAACTTTGCCCCTTTATTAATTACTACTAGGACAACTAGTCGGAACTACTGCCTATAATAGACTACGCACAGCTTACGCTCCCTTATAATAGTATAGGAATGTCGCCATTTAAGTTAATCTATGGATATAAGCCACGAATATCCTTTAATTAGGATAGACCTATAGGACCTATAACGGCCTACAAACACCTTAGCTATAAAGAGGCCTAGATATTCGCTAAGAGAATACATAGAGCCTAGGAGACTGCCCAAGCAATTATAAAAAAAGTATAAGAGAAGAAAGAGGCCAATATAAACTAATATTATCGCGAGATAGACTTCTATGTAGGAGATAAGGTATGGGTGTTAATAAAGAACTAGAAGACCTAGAGGCTAAGCTATAAGCTAAACCACCAAATAGCTGGCCCCTACAAGATCTCTAAAAAGGTAGGGCACTCTTTTAAGGTTAAGCTACTAGAGTTAATAAAGATCCACCCTGTCTTCTCTCCAGACTAACTGCGGAAGGCCGCAGACGACCCATTGCCTAGATAGTACAATGACCCCCCACTACTAATTCAGATTACAGAGGATAAGGAATAGGAAGTTAAAGAGATCTTAGCAGTTAAGAAAGACCGCAGTACCCTAAAATACCATATAAGCTAGGTAGGTCACAATAAAGATCTAAAATAGTACCCTATATCTAATTTTAAGTACTCTCCCCATAAGCTATAGGACTTCCACCTAGCCTACCCTAACCTCCCTGGACCACCACGCTAATTAGAAAGCTGGATTAAATACTAGAAAGAAGGGGTGGATAACTATAACAATTTAGATAATAATAAGGAGCTCAGACAACGCCTAAGGGCAGGCTTTTTTAGGAGGGGGGGGTAATATAACGGTGCTAGGGCAACGCCACCTACTATACTTAGTGGACCCTAACTCCTGCCAACTAATCAGGATTTTCCATCCCCGGGATAGAAAATCGCCATTGGCTCGCTTACTACTAGCGCCTTAGCAACCCCTTTATATCTTGCCAGTCTCTAACAGACTTCTTCTTCTCCTTAGCTTAGTATTCTTGTATGGTAGCAATCTATAAGCTTCAGTTTAGAAGCATTTGTACGAGCCCGTCACACATATAAGAGAGGATTTCTTAGGAGTACAGTTGTGTATTTAAAGGACCTTAGTCCCTACCGTAGATAGTTCTCTCCTTGTAGTGAATCTTAGAATACAATTAGAGTTAATCTATTAGGCAACCACTCTACCAGTTATTATTATGTTGTTAATTTGTTCTTACCTATATACCTAGCCCAATAACAGGACCCACCGTAGTTCTTGCTATAAGGTTCCGTTACAGTTGACTTCTTGTTTACCTACACACCTAGCCCATTAACGAGTCCACCGTAGTCCCTACTACAAGGCTCCGTTATATTTATGGCGACAGAGGGCGGGATACGTTACACCTAGTTTAGAATAAATTTAAAATATATAAATTAAATATATATAAAACTAGTTTAAAACTAGCCTAAATATATTTACAATGTTTAAAATGTTTAAACCGTGTTTAAAACTTATTATAAGTTACCTAAGTTTTTACGTAGTAACTTAAGGTTACCTAAGAGGTACGGCGTCAAGCGAGGTTTTAGCGTGGTCAGCTGAACTGTAGCCTCGGTCAAGGGACCACATCCCTGAACAATCCGTCCAGCAGCACCGCCTCGTCGTCGTAATCACCAGGGTTTATCATTGCCTCTATACTACTTAATACCTCGACTCCTTTTACACTAGATATCAATAAATTCTTTGGATTTTAAATGGACATGCCAGCAGCCACTGTTGCGACCAGACCGCCCGACGATCTCTTCCCTAGACAAATGTCCGCGCATTCGCATGCATGCGCAAAGTGTGGCACGCTCTACTCACATCCCTCAGACCAGTATTCCGACAAGGACAAGCAGAGAATCGCGGAGTTGGAATCTCAGGTCAAGATCCTGACCGATAAAGCTACAGCTGCAGGTATGAGCCCGTCGTGCGCAAGAGCGCATTTATATCGCCTCATCGCGCTATAAACCTCCACCAAGCTAAACCTAACCTCCAACGCGCCTCAACTCAGGGTCTTCATGCTAACACAAATAACACACGAATAGTTGATAAGCTAGCCGATTACGAAGACGAGTTGCGCCAACTCAAGTCCTCACAGGATGGCGCTGTCACTAGCGGCACCTCCACGGCTTCTGACTCCGCGACTGCCACTACCAGCAGAACGTCTGACGAAGATGCCCGACCACAGTCTGAGAATGCCACAGTAAAGACGTCGCGCTTCTCTTCCTTACTCGGCGGTCGTAAAACCTCACCCGCTCCACCTTTACCTCCGTTACCGTCGTCTCGCCGCGAGTCCGACCTACAAGCAGCGCTTGCGCGAGAGCAGGATCTGAGACAACAAGCAGAGGGCAAGCTGTCGCAGATGAGCGGCGAGATTGAGGACCTCAGCGTGCAGCTGTTCCAGCAGGCCAACGAGATGGTCGCAACGGAGCGCAAGGCTCGAGCAAAACTGGAGGAGCGGGTAGAAGTCCTTGAACGCAGGGACGGCGAAAAGAGGAAGAGACTGGAGAGACTGGAGACGGCTATCAAGAGGATTGAGAGAGTGAGAGGGCTATTGGCGACATGATCGGGCCCCTTTGAGCTGGTCACCGATTAACCTCCAGCACTGGTCTTGCCACCGACCTTCAAAACACGGGCACGCGGCTAAATGCGATCCTCAAGAGAGACGTGCCTCTATAATGAGCCATGATCACAAGATCGGATCTCATTTTCTTCAGCCTTGCTGGAACACTGCAAATTACTGCTTTCGCCCCTGTTTTCACATGGGATGTATGTGCAAACAAACATTTCTAGGCCTCCTCTTCTAGAGATAGGATGCGTCTGTGTCCTAATGCGTCATTGAGTCAAAGACAGCGCTTGGGAAATCCACGGGATGACGTAAAGTAAAACCGCACTTCAGCCTTTCCACGCTAGAATTGAGTTTTAGCAGGCAAAGATCATTGCGGGACGCTGGTGGCAGACGACCATTCACATGTTTCCGACTGTTGGCCGGAATTTAAGGCCATATATTGTCCTAATTGGCGCTACCAAAAGGACCAGTCTTTTTGGTGCCAATTGCCGTTCAACACAATCTCTGTGTGATACACCTACCGATGCAGATCGCTTTATAACAGCAGCCCTGGATAGTTGCGGAGGAAGAAGACTGCTTCATACGACTAGAGACGATCTAGGTCTCTAGTCTGCTGCGATGCAAATTGGCGATGCCGTTTGTGCTCAGCGGCGGCTCAATCCCATTTGTACTGCGGAAGCTATTCACTAAAAGAAGAAGGCAAAGATATGTACTTATAGAGGAGGCATACGTCCATGGGCTTATGAAGGGCTTGGCTAAAAAAGAGTTCGTAACAAGGAAGCTGGAGCTAGTGGACTTCGAAATAATGTTATACGTAGAGGACGCCTAACGGATGGCCTAGGTAGAAAGTCACGTTGGTTTACTGATTAGGAAAGTATACCTTACCTTCTTCACCTCTAGGCCAACTGTGAGAAATCAACATACACTTCTCTCCCCCACATAATTCTTGTTGGTAGGGGGGTACTTGGGCAGTCTCTTTGAGCTCGGCGACGTGCACGTGACGGACCACGCGACACCACACGGGCTACATTGTAGATATCTTTCACGGGCGATCGAGCCCCTTACATTATTCCTCATAGAGCATCATATGTATCTTTTCCGCTAGCCTGATCAGTTGTCTGACAATTCTTGTGTTTGGTTCTACAGTCTTGTTTGTGTTGAGAATTAGACGAGGTTGGTATTCAGACTTGAACTTGATAATTGGCTCATGGAGTAATAAGAATCTTTCGAATCGAGATTAATGCTTCACGAAGATGAAATGTGGTAATCTTGGCCTAAATCTCAAAGCCAAATCGCAAGCTCTATAGTACGCAGGCGTGTTACGCACTCTTGCACACACGCAATCTCATTCAAACTTGCTAACTGGTTTAATTTATTCTCTTCCGTTCTAGATCGCCAAAACCACTCCAAACACTACATATATACACCCTTTCTCTTCTCTATCCCCCAAAAACTCGCAACCAGTCCCTCCCAAACTAAATCCCAAAACCAGGATCAGGGCCGGAGAAAAAGAGGAACTCCCACGCCAAGGGTCATGTAGCTAGTTGTACAAGTACAGTCTCAGAGAGCCCCCAAATAGCGTAGCGCGCAGCGCCGCGGGTGCCTTCGTAGCAATACCCGGGAAGGAAATGAAATAAATAAAAAGCGAAGAATCAAGCAGAAGAAAGGAGAAGGAAGGAAAAGGAAAAAGAGGAACGAACGACTCAAGTAGGAGTCTGTAGGTCAGAAAGGATGAAGAAAACCCCGTCCATGCAGTATGCAGCGGCTCGGTTGGATATGCATTTGCTAGGAGGAAAGACGAAAGACTCTGAAAACCGAAAAAAAAATAAAACATGTGGAACGGCCAGATTCGTGCTCATGAAAATTATTCCCTACTTCTCGTGAAGTAAAAACGCCCAAGCGCCCGGTTTCTCTTGCATTCTTATGCGTAATTCAAATGGGTTGTTGACAAATGAAAAGGAACCAAGGGTATTTGCCCGATAAAACACCGTATTTCGTACATAAACTCATCCACATCCTTCATCCTCGTTCAGGAAGGTTGGACTCCCGGCCAAAACCGCCGTCGTTATCGGTGCCTTGAAATAGACACCGCGCGTATTACCTCCCAACCTTTCCGAGTTGCCTTGCTCTCTTCCTTTCTAACCATTCACCAAGCAGACCGTCCAGCCGCCCACCGAGCTCCTTCACTGCACCTCTTTCCTCAACGAATAATCCAGCCATGATAGGATGATCAGGCCCGACAGGTACCACACCGCTTATGTCATGTACCACGAGCAGCATGTCCCTGATATCGCTCCCATCGTCGAGATAAGAGCGCAGGCTCGCGTCTGACCAGGCTGGTAGAGAAGTAGTGGATGAAGGTGGTGGTGAATGTGACATTTCGTGAGTGGGTATTGGTGCAGGTCTTGTTGGAGGTGCAGGTGCAGGTGCAAGTGATGGTGTAAGGGTAGTTGGCGAAGGTGAACCAGCTGGGCGAGATGCGGTGAGATTCGGTGCAGAGGGAAGGTTCGTCGAGGGGCTTTCACGAGGAGAGGGTGTCGAGACGGGCGAGATGGAGTGAGAGTCTTGGCTCGAGGTATCTCCCGTGAGATCTGGAGGTTTGTGAGGGTCTGGTTCTTGATCTCGGTCTTGAGATAATTCATTTTCTAGAGGTTGCGCATCTGTGGGAGAGATCTGAACCGGTGATTCAGATAAGCGTTCTGCTGCATCAGAATCTCCGCGGCTTCTAAATGACTCCTCTTGTTCATCAGTGGGATCGGCGAAGGGGTCTGCACTCTTCTCCTCATCCGGCGACGAATCGAAGTCATCAAGCTGGACGCGTTGCTTGGCTTTCTTGACCTTTTCAGGCCGGGTTTCACTAGGAGCTCTACCAAGCATATTCGTAAGCCTAGAGGCTGAGTTAGATCTAGAGCGTTGTTCAGGGTTTGAATCAGGTGACTGATTCCGGGATGTTTCTTCTGAAGCATCTTCTGATTCAGGAGAGACAAGACGCATAGTACCGGCATTTTGCTGTTCGCTAGGCTTGGAGTTCGGAGGAGCTGAGCTTTGCTGAGTTGTTGGCTCTGGATTCTCCGTTTCAGGGACGGCTTGACGGTTCTTTGATGGTGATACATCTCCACCACGAGGCGACTTTTGGAGCTTGCCTTTGCTAGCCTGCCTCTGTGGCTGTGTTGACGAATCCTTTTCTGACATAGAACGCTCTGTAGGGGAATCATCAGATCCCTTGGATTGTGGTGATCCTCGGCCAAATTCCTCTGACTGCTTTTCCGCATCACTGTACTCGGGGTCTTGATTAGACTTGGATTTCTTGTCCTTCCTTTTGAACAGTCCGCTTAACATGCCCGGTTTCCTCTCTTTCTTTTTCTTGTCTTCCTTCGCTTTGTCCGCAAATCCGTTCTTCTCAAGGCTCTCTAGGCTTGAACCCCGTTCTTTACTATCAAATGATCGCATGGTTGATCCGCTCGAGTCGTCTCTAAGAAGATTTGGTGTGAGGGTAATCTTACGAGTTTCGACGTTGTCGTCCTTAAAGAATGAATCCGTGTTACGTAGTGTTCCGTTACGTGACACTTTGGGATCTACTGTAGAAGATTAGAACCAAATGATTCATTCAGGGACAGTAAGCATAGACTTACGTGGACGGTCGAACATCTCATCACTTGTTCTTTGCTTGTCGCTGCTAGTTATCGAGTTTTCGTCGCTCGATTCACGAGGTTCGGCGTCTACAGTAGCTGGCTTCGCCTCCTTTTTCACTCCGTTTACCTTTAGCGGTTCTACTGCCAATATTTCATCTTGGTCTTGTTCTGAGCCGTCCTGGCTATCTTCGCGTTGATGAGATTCCCCGTTGCCGAAAGTTTCTTCATCACCATTTTCTTCATCCGACGAATAATCGTAGTCGGAAGCTTCAACGTACGTGGGAGCCGAGAATTGGACAGTTTTAGCATTACGCCGTCTCATGGCCTTTTTCAGGGGATTTTTGGACTTTTCCGCCGTATCACCTAGCATAGTTGCAGATAGCTACAACTAATTTAGTAAAACTCTGCAGCTCGGGTCTACACACCTACGTCAACATTTCGGTGCTTGTTTAGCCGCGCTAAACGTTCAGTAGGCGTTTCAATGTGTTCTGCAGGTAAGTACCCTGTAGAACATAGTCAATAAATGAGACTAGTGAAAAAAAAGCATAACCGTACCTATGCTACTGTCTTTCACCACTCTAACAAGCCACCAATAACTGTTGCTGTCATCAAGGAGGACCATAGTGTCACCCTTGGTAGCATTGGCTTGGCCTTCGACGGTTGCGACGAACGTATGCAGTGCATACACAAACTCAAAATCAATGTCCTCTGTTTCGCGTAAGCACTCTCCGCCCCATCCAGAGTCGATAAAACGAGCGTCATCAGAAAATGAGAAGTCTTTGGAATCATCATCGTCACAGTTTTCTTCGTCGCCTGCGGAGTCTGCATCACTATCGGTTGTCCAGGATGAGGAGCCCGCAGGTGAATCGGATCTCTTTGCAGTTTCAACCTCCTGTGAAAGATTATCAAAGCTGTTGTCCAATAGCGGATCATCCACCGGAAGCAGGAGATTATGAAGATCTTCTTCGTCGAACTCTGATTCTAGTAATGACATCTGTGAGTCTTGACGCCAATCGCGGAGTCGTGATTCAATGGCCAGTATATTTTGGAGAACTTTTTTCGGGTGGTCACCGCATATGGCTATCATATCCAGCTCTGCAAGATCCTTGGGCGATATATACTCACTATTACGATGATGATCCTGGGACTGTATTTGGTGCTCTTGAAGTTTGGATGGAAGGGGGAAATAAATAGGGGAGGTTATATAAGAAAATGTAGACGTAGGGTCTGCTTGCGCGGCTGGGCCAGCGTATTGCACATTGGCAGCCACAAAAAGTGGGAAGTGGAGAGGTGTTGCGGTGAAGGGTGAAGAAGAATTGAAGTTTGTTAATGGTGAACTGGCTAGCGATAGCCAGGTCGGTGTACAAACTGGTGTTAAAGAAGAGTTCCGCTTGGGCCAAGTTGAAGGTAAAGAACACCCACCATCGTCTATGGACGGAGAACTGGAGATTTTGTCCATGTCATCATCCAGATCCTCAATCTCTGCGTCGGCCATGTCTGCATCATCCCCAGCACCATTCATCCCACCATTCAATCTCACAGCTTGCTTATCTTGTTGTAGGTTATGGTCCCCGTTGACACTATTCACTACAGTTTTGTCGTCATCCGAGCCAGGATCCTCGCGGAGGGTGTTTGAGTCGCTCCATTCTTGAGACAAATGCGACTCTTCAGCCGACCGCTCTTCGCTCATATGTCTGACCGCAGCTGCTTGGTGTGGAGCGGCTGGGCCGACTCCAAGGGGTGATGGGTGTGCGGGCTGCCGACTGTGATCCTGAGCAGTAGGAGAGGTTTTGTCCTGTAAGTCAAGCGTGTCTGTTCCAGCAGCCATTAGCGCCCTATTCCCCATCACCACGCTTCATTTGAAAACTGTACCCGCTCTAATTATTTGTGGCCGCGTCATCTTAAATCATGTCAAAAAAGTTGCCCGAAGCCTAAAATATTTTGCCGCCGAACACGCCAAGCCTACTGTGCGCCGCAGAGAATGCAGGTATTCGATGACGGTGTAAGCCGAACAGAAGGCGAAGGAGCGTCTTTCACGAAGCTGAAAAATAAAGAATGGAAGTCCTCTCGAGCGAGGAAGGGTAATCGCATGCGATGTAGTGAGGCCCTCGAGAAAAGAAGTCTAAGGCGGCCGGGGGGCGGTGCGGCGTGTAGTTCAACCGGGTGATTCAGGACCAATGGACGATTGTAGGGTATTGTTGAATGAGCGAAAAGGCGGTCTTAGGATAACATGGGCCCTCTTCAGGAGCGAGGGGCCAGGTGGGTGGTATTGATGGAAGGAGTTCTTTTCTTTCAGGCGACCCGGGTCTCAGGTCTCTGGGGATTATTTTGGGCGCTGCAGCAAGGGGCTGAGACGACTGGCCCGTGCTTATTGCATTGCGGTGGAGCTAATCTCGTTCCTGTAAAGCACGAGACCTGGGGAGATCTCAATCTAACAAAGACCAATTCGGAGAATTGCTTAAACAAAAGGCTTGTACGATTTCCAGGGAAGAGCGATGGGATGAAAGGAGGCCTTTTGTGTGAAAAGATGATTTCTCGCTTGTTGAGCATGAGTAGGAGTTTGATAGGTGCATGCTCTCCGATGTACATCCACGCATCCTGCTGCGTTAGCGTTCCAGTAAGTGGCCAAGTTTCCCCGCAGCTCAAATGAAACACTCTACGGCCTCTGCAAGACAGGGAATGACTTGAAACGTCATGAGCACGTCTACGAAAACAGAACATGGCCATCTTTGATGCTATTCCGACTTATCTTCGCGTTCGCTACCGTCTTTCTGGACCACATCGCTAGCCGTATTGAATCTCAATCATCATTCAGCTGTGCCTGCGCAACCTTTCTTCCATCAGTAGACTTACTGTAAAAGCATTGCAGATCATACTAGGACTCCAAGAATATCAGGCTCACCGAGGGGACGTCCTCGTGTCATGATTTGTTATCACTATTCACGCTGCTGACCAACAACAGACCGCCATTGACTACCTACCGTAGAGCCTGCAACCACGGAGAACAGCAGCGCTAAGATCCCATGCCCGGTGTTTGCTGACCACTTGCGTGTCCCCTAGGGCTAGAAACAATCATTTGTGCTGAGCTTCGTTGTCAAACGCCTTGTCGCTACTCTTACTCTCGACCGAGGAACTTACTTGACGATCATAAAAGTACAAATAATACCAAAGACTCAGTTACATACAATAGCATCTGATTGTTATCTTCCTGTGAAGAAACTGGAGAAATTTCTATTGAGGCCTTAGATGTTAATATTTAATAATATTCTTCTAATTAATGAGTCGATAACGACGAAAGACGTATCTTTCCTTGCATGCCCGTAAACTATCTTAGTTAGAATTAATAAACCCTGACTTTATTCCTCATTGGTAATCTCTCCTGAAATTGACATTCCTCCTTCCCATTGCCCAATATTAGCAAGGAACGATTTGCAGGAGCACTTTTACTTCTTAGCACTATCCTTCAGATATTGTCTAGCTGCCTTTAAAAACGTACCTTTGAAGGTTCTTCTTGGGAGGCAATACTGGATAAAGCCATTCGTTGTATTACCATGGTTTTGTAGATGTATACTTCCAGCCTAGACGTTGTACTGAAATGGCTGAAGAGAAGCTTTACTACGTCCTAAATTCAAACTAACTGTCTCACATTCTGAGAAATGGAAATTGAAGGAACCCTGCTAAGCCCGCGGCTATAGTCCAGTTTCTCGAGCCGGATTCAAAGATGGAGCGCATCACGTCGCGGGAATCCAAACTACGGTCTAGGCCTTCTAGTTGGCTAAGAGTAAATCAGCAGAGCTGGTAGAACCAAGGTGTGTATCTCACAACTATCAAGTTGCCCATCGCCAAAGACAGCCGTAGAAGTATATTGTACAAAGGCCTCCAGTTAAGGAAAGCCACAGAATATCGCATTTCCGATAGCTTACCCAGCAATTCCTCGACTTCACGTTTTACTGAAAAAGGCATCACAGCAAGATCATCAAGTCAGATGTCTAGGAAAACTAGACTCCCTACCTCCTGATCTTACCTTGATACCAGAAATGGCTACCCCTTGTATGACCCTTTGTATCATACTTACCACCAAGGAGATACGGAAGGAAATATGGCGGAGAGAAATAAAACCCGTGAAAAGCTACCAAACATATAAAATCATGTAGTAAAACAACCAGAGAAATCACCTGCAACCTGCCCAACCTGCTAGTCTGCTGTTATAACGCATTTGGCCTGCGTAGAAACAAATTTTCGGCGTTCGTCTTTTTTTGCTACGCAAATTGTTGTGTTCGGTAAGGTTGGTCGATATCGTAGTCGTCGAGGGGTATCTGAATGCTGAGTGTGCAGTTCGCATGCTTACCCTGATCGATGGTGGCAGTGTGAAGATGAAGATAATTCTGCTCCTTCAAGTGAAGCACAATGCTGTCATAGTTTTGGCCGCTTACTCTTGGTGACGGAAGGGAAGAGAACTGGAAGGCGAGAAGAACGGAAAATACCCTTTGAGACAAACCCATGCGTTGATGAGCAAGGTCGAATAGCTCAGTATCGTCGTTTGCTTCGAGGATCATCGTGGCCGTCACCATCGTAGGTACGCTTTCTGGAGTAGTCATCTCGACCATACCCACCTTCGCGGTCACGGTCTCTGTATCCGCTACCCCCTCCTCGCTCTCGTTCTTTGACCGGTTCGCGATTACTCCCACTTGGCCCACGATCCCTGTAGGATGATCTGTCGTCATATTGGCGGCCGCCACGATCACCGCGATCACCACCATACCCACCGCCATTTGGTGCATCTGATCCACCATAAGAGCGACCACCGCCTCCAAATCCGCCACCTCTTCCTCCTCGAGGGCCGGAGGGCGCTCCCTCGGGCGGTGCTTGGCCTTGACCCCAACTGTTGGATTGATATCCGATGCCACCTCTTCCCCCATACCCACCTCTGTCACCACCGCCTCCTCCAAAGCCTCCTCGAAATCCACCGCGATCCCCACCGAAGCCTCCTCTGAAGCCTCCACGACCGCGGAAGCCACCGCCAAATCCTCCCCGGAATCCTGGTCCGGCTGGTGGACCTCCAAATCCGCCTGGGCCTGAAGGTCTGGCCGGCGGTCCTTTTGTGTATCCTCGTCCACCAAGTCCACCTCCAAAACGACGGGGTCTCCAGCCGGATACAGTACGGCCACGCTCAACGTCAACAAGAACACGTTTATCTTTGATACGGATACCATCGGTTTCCTTGTAGGCAGCTATAAAATCGTGGGAGCAAAGCTCTAGCGTTAGCCTTTGGACAATCTTTAATTACCTATGAGCTTGCGGGGAGTTGGGGGGAGAAATTCAGGAATAAGAAATTTCAGGGTCCGTATACCCTTCATATCCTTCTCACGCTCATATACTATGAAAGCGTAACCTCTGTTCTTCTTCTTCGTTGGCTTCTTTTCGTCGGCATGAGTGTCTGAGACAACCCGAATCTATGGAGACATAATTAGCGCTTAGAGCCAAGAAGTGTAAGTCAAAGTGTAATAGATCGTACTCTTTCAATAGGACCAAATCGCCCAAACTCTCGTTCGAGGTCTTTAACTTCAGTTTCGTAGCTCAAGCGCGCAACAAACAAAGTTTTGAAGGCATCGCCACGAACCTGGGGATCATCGGCAGGTTTATCTGTTATCCATCTAAGCATCATCCTGAAGTGCGGATATTCGGGTTCGTGAGTGACGACATACACTCCTTAATACCTTCGGTGAGAAGCTTTTGCTGCTTCTCTTTTTTCTCAAGCTTGATCCTGTCCTTTCGCTGTAGCCAGCTCTCCGTCGGCTGGTAGTTATCGTTATCCTTGTAGTCCTGCAGAGCTTGAAGAAATTGCCCGACCCCGCCAATCCTGTTAGATTTGCGCTCTTCAGGTGCGTGGTCGCTCGGTGGAAGATAGCGGAGGGCAGGACGGGGCGCGAAAAGCGCGAGGAGATTTGGAGGCAACTTGTCCGTCATGGTAAATAAGGGCTTCGATCAAAGAGGGTGTAGAAGAAAAGGCTTAGTTGTAAATTATTAGTAGAAGCGAAAGCGCCATCAAAGGCGCAAAATGAGATGGTGGTGATGGAAACAAAGTAAAGGGATGAAGAAGTCGCGTCGCTTATCTCATATGTAAATCAGGCCCTTCATGGATCGTTGGTTGTGCACAGACGATTTCGCGACAATCAACCACCAGATTCTTAAATCACTGTCAAACCTTACTACCTTTCTATTATCTAATTACTTTAAGAATAATATGAGGTATAAGCTCTCTATTTCTCTTTCTACTCCATATTATAGCTATATTGCAGGTATATTATATAAAAAGTTAAATATAGGTAATAAATCGCAAAACTATAAAGGTTTTTTTTATTTTTATTTATAATAATATATTTCCTATATAGGGCTATAATGTATATGTAAAGGATAACAATTATTTAAAGACTTTAATATATTAATTAATTTTATTTATAGTTAGTTAACGTGTTCCACCACCGAGCGCATCACACCACCGGACGCATCACTTCGGGGAACACCAAAAAGCCTAAATTTCAATATTAAATATCTCAACCACTACTTAATAATATTTTCTAAAAATTTAAATATAGGCTCTAATATGCCTATTCTAGTGCCTATTATAATATAAAAGTATATAGTCTAGTGGTTGTTGAGATATTTCGAAATATCTCTATTTTTAGCCCCTAAACTCTATATTATAATAACTATTAAATTACACACTCTAATATTATTATTATTCATTGCTTAACGTCCGATTCGGATCCCTGTTGGGCCCACGCGGACTACTCCTTATATACATGTGGGGAGAAAACTCTATTTAAGAAAACCCCGTAATCCGTCTCCCCGCCTTTTAGGGCTCGCTTGCGAGTCGCCTGCGAGTCACTAGTGGTGCTCTACTACCTTACTTTTTGACCTCCTTGGGAACCACTGCTGCCGTAACAAACCTACAGACGCGCTAGTATCACACACTATACTCTACTCCTGTAGAGTTATTAGGGGGCGCCTGTTACTCGCCCCTTTGCTTTCCATTGCTATTTCCTTTACAACCCAGAACTGGTCTAGCACATTTTGGCTAATAAGCTACTGGGTAGCCGCCTTAAGGCCTTTCTGTGTTAAGAGCAGTATATTATAGTTTTCTGTGCCAGCTGCTAAGAGCATTGCTTCTTAGCCGGTGTGTAAGGGGCATAATAGTATTACGTGTTTTAGTGTCTGTCTTAGCCAGCCATATTCGCACCTTAGGCTACCTACTAAGACACCTACCTAGTAAAGCCAATCTTTTAGTCCTATTATTCCTGTCCTTAAGAGTGTTGCTATTGTATTTTCTGCCTTTATTAGGCCCTCTTAGAGCCCTTAGGTATTTACCCCCCATAGCGTTACCCATGCTACGGCTTGGGTTCCCCTTACCTAAGTCTGCCTCTGTACCTTCAACTCCCATTTATCTCTCCAGCGTCGGTCCAACTAGTATTGTGTTGCGGTAGATAGTTTTCCAGTACTCTTTCATACTCTACTTTAGCTCCTTTCTCTCCCTTACTGTTATCTTTGCTGGCCTCTTACGCGTCTCCCTTCCTCCTCTATATAGGCCTGGGCCCTAGCGCCGCACTATTCTTCTTCTGCTTTCTCCACCTGTTTTCCTAATATATCTTCCCTACTTTGGGGTTGTTGGTTCCTTCTCCTATAGGGCACCCTAGGGTCCCTCTATAGTTTATTTAGGCGTGTCTTGATATACTTTATAACGTTAAAGTTGCGTTCCTTTTACACCCTTTGCATTGCATCGGCTTCAATATATAGTTATAGGGGGGGAATATTGGCTTCCTTCTTAAGCAGTGCTGTAGCCGTTCGCTTATACCCGCCTATTATACTCCTAAGGCAGGCTGTTTGGACCTTTTAGAGTAGTTTAAGGAGTGATTTAGGGGGGCCTTTCTTAGTTTCTCTAGTGGCCCAAATGCTAGATCTATACGTCATGGTTGGCCGGACAACTGCTGTGTATAGTAGGCGTGACCTCTAGAAGCATGGACCCTATATAGAATTAACGATCCTAGACATGGCGATATACTATGCTTGGCCCTTACGGGCCGCTTGCGCTATATATGCGCTCTACCAAAGCTTGCTATCTACCCATACTCCCAATACCCTTAGGCCTTGAACCGGTTAACCCCCAAAGCCTTAGATATGGATTGTATGCTAAAGATCTACAGATTGGTTACGTTTTCTTATAAAATAGATTAGCTGGTATTTCTTTGGTAAGAATTGGACTCTATATCGTCTTGCCTATTTTATATAGGTGTTGTGGGCTTTTTCTAGTGTCCTGCAGTTCTCTACGGCTGTTGGCCCATATATAATTAGGTTTGTATTATTGACGAAGCCTATCCCCTGGGTTGCCCCTTCCTTAAAGGTGTCAAGCAGGTTGCTTACAAAGAAGAGGAAGAGTATAGGCAATAAAGGTGATTCTTATAGTATTCCTATTATAACTGCAATAGGGGGGCTCTGGTATCCGCTAAAGACCAGTAACATTTCTTTCTGGCCTGTAAATCCTTAAATAAACTAAATAATCCATTCTAGGAAGCCCTTTGCCCTAAGGATATATAGGAGACGCTCATAGGGTACATTATTATAGGCGCCGCTGATATCTAGGCTAAGTATTAATACTACAAAGTCCTTTCGCATAGCCCATGCAGTTTTAATGGTAGCAGCGAGTAGTGTAAGTGCTAATAGTGTTAAGCGATTCTTTCTTGCCCCCATTTAGCTTTATAGTAGTAGGGCATGTTCCTCTGCCGTGTCTACTATATAGTCCACTATAACCTTTTCTAAGATCTTGCTTAGGGTGTTTTCTAAGGCAATAGGGCAGTAGCTTCCTGGGATTAAGTAGTCTGCTTTACCTTCTTTTCGTAAGACAACCATCATCATGGATCTTCCAAGTCGCGGGTAGTAGCCTATTGCAAAGCATACTCTGGCTACGTCTACAAGCCAAGGTGCTATAAGTGGTCCACAGGTCTTTAGGGCTTCGTTTAGGATCCCATCTAGTCCTAGTGCTGTGTTGTTTAAGAGGCGGCTAATAGTTCTGGCCATTTCTTTAGTTATCATATCGCTGTCAACCCTTAGGCAAGTCACCAGTGTTTCACCAGTAATGTCGCTAAGGTCTACTAAAGCCGGTTAAGGGAAAAATCTTTCTATAAGGATCTTTGCCTTCTCATTATTATTGCTTGTGGCCTGTGGTTCGCCTGCTCTTCATAAGGATAGTAGGTATAGATCTTCTACTAGGCGTCCCGCCTTTTTCTTTACCCATTTCGCTATGGTCCAAAGGCCCTTGTTATAGGGGAGACTCAGGTTAGTAGTATATTTGTTTATAAACCGTCTCCAGTTATTCCTTACTTCTTTTTTTAGGGTATTCTTTAGCTAGTTTCTTATGTCTTTATATCGTCTCTCATCCTCAGAATCGTGGCTACTTATATATTTCCTCCTTGCTCGTCGTTGGCCGGCTACAAGGGCCGCGCACTATGCGGACCATACATGTCGCGTATAGGGGCCTGGTTTTGAAACCAGGCAGTGCTCTTTCAGCCCGCTTTTAATTACTGCCTAGATCCTTTCTAGTCTTTAATCAATTTCCTTAGGGGTAGCTAATAAGCCTCACTTGTTTAGTATTAGGTGGATTTCTTCTAGGTCTTAGAGTTGTTATTTAATTATATTAAGAAAGCTATCTACGTTAAGCTTCCTTATTGCGTATCTTTTACCATTTGGTTACGCCTTGATGTCCAGATCTAGTTATATCTAAATAGGGATATGGTCTAAGGTAAGTACCCATTCTTCTTTAGGGGAGCACCTTTCGAGTCTCTGGTATAGGTTTTCGTCCATAATCATAAGGTCAATTATACTTTTGGCAGTGCCCCATTGCCATATAATTGCACCTGGGGGGGTAGCTAGCTTAAGGCCCCCATTATCTATAGCTCTTAGTAGGCACTCTGCCTATCAATCGGCAGCAACATAGATGCCCCCCCACCGTGGGTAATAGAGGTTCATGTCTCCTAGTAGGATAGACTCCGCGTGTTCAGTTTCTAGCAAGCTTATTATAGATATAATATTCTCTATCTATGCTACCCCTTTAACCCTAGGGTTATAGACATTAATAATTTATACTAGTCCCCTATATATCTAGATGGTTATAACTACAATATCTAGGTTAACTGCCTGCCATAACCATAAGGCAAGGCTAATATTTTTGCTAATCATAAAGCATACACATATAGCTGCTTTTGGTTCATACAGGAGCTGGAATCCTCAGGGGCAGTATATCAATTGTGTGTAGGTATTATAGTACGGCTCTTATATAGCAAGAATATGGTGTTTCTCTAGGTCTAGACTGTCTAGTAGGGGCCTTGCTAGACGGTGGTTCATATTGCCGCAGTTATACTATATAATGGTCAAGTGGCGGACCCCCAGCGGGGGTCCTTCGCCTCTCCTTCGCTCCTCGCTTCTTCCGTTTCCACTTTCTCTAAAATATTCAGAACTTCTGTCTCCTGTGTTTGCTCCCTGGCCATTACTTATTTTATATAGAGCTTTCCATTCCTATGTCTTATATTCCTACTAGCCTTTCTAAATCTGAGTCTGTTATTGCCTCCAGTTCTTCCCCCGTTCTTGTTAGTTAGCTGTGTGCCCCTTATAAGCCAGCTGCGTGTGTTATATTTGCCGCGTTAAATCTAATTCTTAATTATCCCGGCCTTAAACTTACCGTAGCCGTCTATAGGGGTCTTCCTACTGGGCGTCCTCTCCCTTATGTCCCATGTGTCCCTTATATCCCTGTTCGGTCTGGTAATGTTACACAGCGTCGCTTTTGGCCCGTTAAGGCTTGGGATAGCTGGCTTAGCCCCCTAGTATTAAAGGTAGGAAATGCTAGGAAGACACCTGCGTCCCCCTAGCTTATCGCCTGTTGTTTCCATTTGTATAACCTAGCGTGCAGTTATTCCCACAGCTGTTAAGCCCTTTCCTTCCGTCTCCTATATTTAATACAGTCTTCTCTCTCCTACGCCTTATATGTGCTTCGGTGACAGTTCGCGCATTTTATTTAGTCTTAATTTGTACATTGTCTTATATCATAGGGGCCTGCACAGTGGCCGCAGCATACCTGTGCTGCGTATGTGGATTGGGTGTGTCCCCATTATACACAGCAATAATATCGTTCTAGGCGTAGTCTGTGGTTATAGAGCCTTGTGTTATATATAAGGCCATTTATAATTATTCCTTTTTGGATAAAGAGTTTTTGCATTCCTAGTATATATACGCTAACAATAAGGGAGCTATACGTTTATCTATTATCTCCCTAGCAAGTCTCTGGCGCCCCTTATATCCTCTCATTGTTCTTATTATATGCTTGGTTTGTATTTTCCTGTTAAAGCCATTAGATCCAGGTAATTACAAGTCCTAGTATAAAACGTTCCGTTTGTTTTACTATCTCCTGTATAGTTGCTATATTATCCGCCTGGCGTCCCCTTTCTACCCTAAGGCTTATAGGAACCGACAGGACTTCAACTGGGTAATCTTCACAAAGCACTTTTATACTAATACGCTCTCCTAGCCTATCCCCTACCCTTACGGCCCGTTCCTTTGCCTATTGGTCCTTTAGGGTGACTCTAATGTCTCCACTCCTAAGGTGTCGGACTGCAACAGCATCATGGACCTCCTTACGAATCTCCGTAAGAACTTCTGTTTCTAATTGTCCCCTAAGTTCCTCTACCTTTTCTATATTTGGTCGTATTGTAATTGTATACCCAGTTATTGTTTTTAGGGGGGTAGGTTCCCTATACTATGGGAGCGCAGCTACGGCAGCCCAGGTGCGGTTCGCCTATAGGGGGGGGTTTTATTTATCTTCAATTTTGTTTAGCCGTTAAAGGATTTAATCAAGGGTTTGCTAGAGGGGCGCCTAAGGTTCACTAGACTGGAGCCATTCTGCTAGCTGCATTAGTTCGTAATAGCTAACAGATACTCCCCCACAGTTCCAGATACTAGACGCGTCTAATAGGCTTTGTATTTTATCAGATACCTTCTTAATTAGGGTATTTCCGCTTTCTAGTATAGTATTCGCCCGTCCTTATTGTTGTTATGGGGGGCCATTGTTAGGTATAGGTCTAGCGGTCGCACGCAACTACGTACCACCGTCGTTCCACCTATGCCTCCCCTATAATGCATGCATCTCAGGGGATTATCAGGGTGTTTTTCAGGGTTCTTTTGGTTGGTTTGGTCTTTTTAGGCCAGGTGCAGCAAGAGCTCCAAAAGTCTTCTTTTTCCACACTCTAATATTATAACATACACTAAAATATGTATATAAAAGCTTATATTTAAATTTTTAGAAAATATTATTAAGTAGTAGTTGAGATATTTAAGATTGAAATTTAGGCTTTTTGGTGTTCTTTGAAGTGATGCGCTCGGTGGTAGAACACGTTAGGCTACAACTTATAAAGGTTTTAATTTTTAAAACTTTTTATTACTACTAATGTGACGGCTCGAACCATTAAACAAATGTCTCGACGGAGGCTTGACCAAATGCTTGCAAGATAAAGCTAACGAATGCTGTATTACGAAGATATTAAGCTGAGGAGCAAGAGAAGGTGGTGAGGCCACGTCTATATACACACGCCAAGTCTTAAGCGAACCCCTGACTAGGTGACGCGCTCCAGCGCCGTCACAACTAAACGGACGCTTATTGTAAGAGTATATATATTGGATCCTGCAACAGTCGCGATAGATTCGCGAGTACTGTCTGTCTTTTTGGCCATTTGGCGACGTGGAGCGGGACACGTTACACTTATAACGTGGCTCACCCCCAAGCGAGACACCCCCCCAAGCGAGACACACGCGTTTGTACGCGCTCTTCTTCTTCCCCTACCAAATTACACCCAAACCCGAAATTCCTTGTACAAATCAATATGTCCCT
>Ga0307507_10003091_pt1 | contig 33150 bp, 33 predicted proteins | sample 7_EM_MG_FD_207223 | JGI IMG/M metagenome (GOLD analysis project Ga0307507, IMG submission 207223) | Populus trichocarpa ectomycorrhiza microbial communities from riparian zone in the Pacific Northwest, United States - 7_EM | ecosystem: Host-associated > Plants > Roots > Unclassified | place...
CTTTTTTTTTTTTTTTTTTTTTTTTTTATCATGCGTTCATTGTTTCTAGGTACAAGAAGCTTCGTGCAGCGCTAGCTATGGAAAGAACAAAACCTATAAATCAAAACATACAACAAAAGAAACCCTCTTCCTAGTCCTCCGCCTTTACTGAAAGATCTTGGGCTAAAAACCGTTCGCCCGTCGTTCCTTTATGGAAACAAAATATAAGGAGATTACAACGCTAAACTACTTCTCATTTACGCGTTTTTTGCAAGGAAGAATATATAAGGGAAACTCAAACATCCAGTCGACCCTAACGTAGGAAACTCAAACAAGAAACCTCCACAAGGGACCATGTGTTCTTCAATCTTGAGTAGGGGGAGCAAAGGGGGGGGAATAGTGGTCGGGAAGCATGTCCGGGGGAAAGCCGGTTTTTGTGTCCGTGATGTACTCGCCTAGAGCTCGTATGAGGAGGGGATCAGACTATATCGTTGCGTCGTGCGCCAGGGAGGAGACTTCTTTCAGCAGGAGGTCTCGAACCCGTGTGCGGGCAGGGCAGGTGAGGATGGCGTGCTGGAAGGACTCTGGTCCAGTGCCGCACCGCGGACAGGTTGGGTCGGGATTCTCGTCGAACCACGAGGGGTGGGCGGCCAGGTAACTTTTCTCCGATCGCATTTGGTGGATTCTCCCCGCCACAAACTTCCCCAAATCTCATGCCCCGAGTGTGCCCTTATATAGGGGTTCTTCCCTCAACCCTAACCCTGTGTGACTCATACCCTCGCATCACGCAACTCATGACTCATAGTAAGTCATAGTATGAAATCCATCAGCTGACCTGCCCGAGTCAGCTGCGCCCTATCTCGCAACCAATCAAAACCTATAAAACAACTTGAAGTCATGTGCCCTAACGGGGTCACATGTGTAAAACCCATGACTCATAATTATGAGTCATGTGCGAAATACATAAACCACATGACCACAATCGTGCGTCATGTCAAATATCAACCAATAACAATATACCAATGACACGCTATTGCGTCATCATGTAAAATCCTATGAGTTAACTGATCTCATAGTGTGAAAGCTAACACACCAATGACTAACAACTATTGGTCATGTGAGAGTCTGCCTTGCTTAGTCACCGTTTGTGACATAGCTGCTGTTATGAGGTGAGAATAAGTCTAGAGACAACCAAGGCAACCATAATTCCCTACCAAATTGAAGCATGCGATAGCCCCACATCTGTATAGCAGGCCAAATGAAAGGTTCAATTACTAGATCTTGTGCTTCTGGAGAGAGGAAGGAACACCAATATTTAATTAATTATTGTTTTAGTTTTCCTTATGTAGTTGTATTCTGGTATTGTGATTAGTGAATTTTATGGGGAATTGTGGTTGTATCCATTGTCTGAGGACTTATTCTCAGCCCAAGTAATGCTTCATTGTTTATTAGCCTCTCAAATATGTTACTCAGTTTCTGTCAACACCATTGGCTAATTCTGTAAAGTACCCTAATGCAAGATCCTGCACTAAATTTTACTCGAAATTCTTGTTTTTAACTTTGAATACCCTTACTAGTAGTTAGCTACCGTATGATACCGGTATTATACTTTACTAGGGCAGCAGTCTAACGGAAGGCTTTATAACGTAGTACGGTAAGGTGTTGGATGGTGTTTTCAACACCAACCCTCTTGGTGGAGGCTTGGGATTAGGTGGCATGACCCGGATTACATTGTGTTATACTCGAGTACGGTATCATACTTGCACTCGAGTACTAGTACTACAGGTAAGACTTAGTGATCCTAATCTATGCGAAGGGAGAGTTAGGTATCCGAGTTCCTACCATTGTGTGTAGGATAGCTGTTCAGCACACAAGAAATGGTGTTTAGGATGTTTGGTGCTCACACCCGACCGTCACTGATACCTGTACTCGAACACTCAATCAACGAAGTTAAGACTCGCGAGGATGGATTATGGGCTCTGAATTGTCCTTAATTTCAGTCCCAGCTCTTGGTGTCTCACACCGGATCACTGGTCGGGTTTTGTGGCAGCCTGTAAGCGAATCATAAAGGTTTACACAACAGAGAGCACTGTGAATGAAACAGCGTTTGCTGCTGCGCGTCCCGGTACTCAAGGTCCGCTGCATAATATTTCGTAAGTGGACACTCGCTTAATTTGCGGCCTTTCTCAAAGATAGGGGAACTATTAAAGCTGCCATTTGCGTCAGTAATCATGTTGCTCCCTAATCCTTGTACCGTAGACGAGTACTTCAGTAAAGGAGTTTATGATATAGGTTTAGTATTTCCTGCGCGGGAGCACTAGACCGCCGTAATAGTCAAAACCCTTGAGCTACCGTATTTAATAGAGGGATCCAGCAGGAAATATAATCCCTACCAAAAATGCCAAGCGTGACAAGAGAGACTTGATGCGAACCTCAGGAAATTTTTGAGTTCCGGCACGGAGACAGGATGCCAAGATGATCTGAAGGCAGATGGGTGGTAGTGTGGGACCCAGCCTGACCCAAGTTGTCATAGGATTCAAAGATGGTGGGCAGAAATGGTAGCCACCATACTCATCATGGTTTAGATTTTGCCTTGGCCATTGTCTACATCTTGTATTTTTTGCAAGGATAACCACTACCCCTACCATCCACCAGTGGGTGGTAGGGGTGTCCACGATCCTCCGTACAGAAAATGCCAGCTGTGAGAGCTTGGTATTCCGCCTTTCCTAATTTGTTGCTGTTGCTGTGGTTACGACGTTTTCTGCAGGGATTGGCTTTTCTGCTGGATCCCTCTAATATATTATCAGCAGAGATCAGCTAGTCAACCCATGATAGGCTTAGCCTGACAGGTCAACAGAATTGCGAACATTTGTTAACGAGATCCAACATGCCCAGTCCACCGATCCTGTGCTCTACCAAGATAGCACTAACCCTTCTCAGGAGCAATTGTCCTTAAATCCTGAGATTGCAGGGCTAGCGGAGATGGTGGATTTCAAGTGTTTTTGCGGGAGGAAGAAAAGGAGGGAAATTTCCCGATTGTTCCTGCTCATGCTACGAGTGCTACGAGTGCGAATAGCCGGATCCTGGACCCGGAAAGGTCGAGCCGCCAATCTCCAGCCCGTCGATCATTGTTGCTTTTCCCACAAGAATGGCCCATGATTTGTTGCTCTTCAAAAAAGGAGGTGCATGAGAGGGGACAACCATTATAAAAATAAATAAAAAGAGTATTCTTTTCTGGTTGTAGTCGAGGATCGCGATGCTGGTACGAATTTCAGGATAATAGTCCACCATAAAAACTGGAATAATTGGACCTGGCGCTAGGACATTGGAGTGTCCCTGCGTAAGGTTTGTTGTACTACCGGTACGGGAGTACTAGTAGTAGTCCGGGGGGGGCGAGCGGTTGCAACATTGAAGTCAGTTCAACCATTTCACATCAAAGACAATCAATATCCAACAATGAGGAGAAAAGGCAGTCGTGAGTAACACTACGGTTCGGAGATACAAGGGCGAGAGACAACTCATGTCAAAAAGAGTACCCGGAAATAGGGATTAAAGAAAATGTCTGTGCGCACCTCAGCGCCCACATAAAATGTGCCCCAACCGTTTCTGGGCACTTCTTGCCTGGAACGAGTATAAGTGACCATATTAATCTGCGTATCGGCTGGAAGGATACTCGAGTATTGCACAAGCGGTAACGTTTGGAGGCTTTTGACCAGAGTGATGGCTCTGGTACTTGTACGAGGTCGACAAGTTGCGTAACCTGGTGTCGTCGGCCGGGGGTTAGCATGTTGCAGGTACAGTACAAGTATGCTATTCAATAAGAATTGACAGGCATCGACCAATGAAGCCAAGAGCTGTGATACTAAGGGAGCTTTCAATGAGTTGTGTCATTCTGGCATTTACTCTTCCAATTTGTGGAACTCAAATGAAAAACCATTTATTCTAAAACCCCTTTAACCTAAGAACTTACTTAGATTTGAGCCCTAGGCTAAGAAATTAATAATTATATGCACAAGTATGATATAAAAAATAACTGCTCAACTAAATAATATTGTGAGAATATATTATAATATAATATTATTATTATGGTATGATACAAGCTGTAATTATGATTGTTGCAGTCTTGCTCCACCCAAAATTTACCCAATAATATTATGTTTGGTTAGGTGTGGATGAGGTATACCGGATAGGGGAGTGCTGCAGTGCCGCACGCACCACCATGGTCTCCATACTTTCCTCTCGCAAGATACCGGTATCATATTCGAGGAGTGCTTCCCTTTCTATTTGTCTCAGCGGAGGGCTGAAGGCCAGTTTTTTTTCTCTTCGTTTGCCCCCCCCTTAATTTAGAGTGGGGAATTCTGGACTCCTTAGTGTGAGAGCCAATTATTCCTGTTTCCACGGTAAGGTGTCGGTAAAGGCTGAGGTTGGGTGAAGATGTGATATCGGTTGGCTGGGGGGGAGTGATTTACTTGATCAAATATCGGGGAGCGCGTTTTTTTTTCCCCATCATAGCTTTTGTTGCTTTTTCCCAGCTAGTGAGGGGCTCAATATTTGCCCACCGCTGTTGGAGGCTTGGAGGCTTGCATGGTACAGGACGGGAGCCCGGGCGCCAAGGAAGTTGAGGACTTGTACTCGAGCACTTGTATCTGGCAACCGAGATCTGAAAATACGGCCATGATGGCTACATCACCACCCAAGCAGCGAGGAGAGAAAAACTTGTCTCATTTTCAGATGTTTTATGCTAGATATAAGCATAATGCCTACTCGGTAAAGGCTTGGAGGTTGCCGATATCTAGAATGTCAGTGCTAATTTTTCTTCAGGGCATTTTGCCTGCTGTATGCAGAAAGAGCAGATGATTGCAGGGTATTTGCTCTCACGAAGCCGAGGTGGGATCGAAAAATTTTTGAGCTGACTTCAGGTGGAGAGCCCGTATTGAGTGGACGGCGAGCTACTCTATGCAGTCGGTTAAACCTGAACTAACTTGCTTGGGACAAAAAAAGAATTAAATATTCCGACTTGGTTTGTCACACAGAATCCTTTTTCGGAATAAGTGGGACCCTTGCTATGCGATACCGGTAGCGGTTCAAAAGATCAATTTCATACGTCTTTATCTTAATGTTACTTTTTCCCCTCCTGGATTCGTTGCTTTTTCTTTTTTAGCAGCAACAAACCAATGGTATCGATTGTCTGTGCCGTGCTCGTGCCAGTTCCCTCACCATGGTGAATTTCAGTGGAGGATGGTAGAAAAGCGCTGTCCTCCCCTTTGAACTCGAATCCCCTTCCCTTTTCGATCCCTCTGAACTGCACGCGCAGCTTATCCTTACTAATCTGGTGGTGGATAGCATGTAAAACTATTTGGCACTGCATGCTCAATAAAACTACATCGAATATAAGTCCTCGGGGTCCTTTTGAAGTCAGCGGCCCTTGGAAACGAGCGCGAGGTGGTTAGGGTGGCGGCAGGGTCAACTTTTCAACCACAACCACCACCTCATCAGCAAAATCATACAACTGCTGCTATCTCTGTCGAAAACTTGCTGGCTTGAAGACTGTTCTTTAATTCCCGGTTTGTCGGTTGAAACTTCTCTTGGTTAACGAAGGAAAATTACGACGCAAGAAATACACAACAGTCATGTTTGGCGGAGAATACGACCCCCCTCTTGCTCCGCAGAGGTTTGTGCCCGGGTACATAGTTCTCTCGTACTTCGTCTCCTTTCTTGGCTCACTTTCAACACTTGAACTTCTCCAAAGAAGAACTTCTCAGAGGGGTTTATACAATTGGTGAGTCAACCCTTGCATGTTCCGTTTTTTATTGATCGGCTGGTCACGAGCCTCAATGACTCGGGAATAAACCTCACATTAAAGGCTTGCTGCTAACTTTAAATAGGTATCTTCTTCTGGGGTCATCTGTGACAATGGGCGGTGTAGCTATTTGGTCTATGCACTTTGTTGGGAACCGTTCAATCGTGCTTTATCCTAAAGCTGTTGGAACGGAGAATCTTCAACTTGCGTACAGCTCGACATTTACAGCTCTATCATTCTTTGTTCCGATTATTGTGCTATTCCTCGCATATCTCTTGATAGGTACCAATGAAGATGTGGGCTATCTTCGGCTCGGGTTTGGTGGAACATTTGCTGGTTTAAGCATTTGTGGGATGCATTACCTTGTAAGTAACCCCTATCACTGATTCTCACTCGTATGCCTGACTTTTTTTTCTTTTTCATTTTCATCTAGGGGCAATCTGGTATAGAAAATTATCGGTCATACTACGCTGCTAGCTATGTAATCGGCTCAATTTTCATTGCTGTATCATCGACGATAGCAGCCTTGGCGATATTTTTCATTTTGCGAAAGAATTTTACGAACAATTGGTACAAGAGAGCTTTCTGCGCCGTGCTTCTTAGTGGTGGTGTTAGTGGCATGCACTGGTGTGCGAGTATTGGGACGCGGTACCAATTAAGAGAGGGCTCTGCACTCAACCGTGACACTAGGAATGCCACTGTTGTTATTACGATTGTCCTGGTTAGTATTTTACGTCCTATGTGTTGTCTTGCAACGAAAGCGGAAGCTTACTACGTTATCAGTCGGTCTTCGTATGTGTCCTTCTAATAGCATTTGCTGCCGTAGCAAGTAGGGCAAGGAAGATGGAGGGTATCCGTGCACAAAAGGTCGTTCTAGCGTCAGCAACGTTTGATCATGATGGGAGGTTGATGGTATTACCGGATGGAACATTGCCAATTAAGGAGGTTACGGACAGTTTTCAGGAGAAAGTATTTGGCCCTAAAGGTACATGTTAAATATCGTTATACTAATTCTTACCGCGCAATTTAGTCATTTGAAGAGACTCTTGGCAAGTCACATCCAGTATTCCACTGGATGTATCAGACCACTCGAAATTGGAAATCCTTGTCTGGCTTGATAGAGGGCATGAGACAGCATCTTCGGCACTACAATCTCAATCGCCGTTCTGCAGATTTCGTCGAAGACTATTCATTTATTTTCCGTGAGATGTTTTGTATTGCTGCCCAGGACTTGGCCGATGGAACTCATAGGAGCTTGGACGACTTGGGTGTTCTCTATGACGAGATAATCACTACTGGGGTTAGCGTGAGCAATATGATTCCTGGGAAAAACTCAGACTATACGGACGTCGAGGCAGGGCACGGAAAAGGAAAAATTTTATTTCTGATAAAGAAAGTAACCAAGGCCGAGGCTGCGAATCTAACAGATACGGGATACCGGTTCACGGATACCAGCAATGTTATTGATATCATCAGCAGGTCAACTCAGGTCCCCAAGGAAACGCTAATACCTCACCTCAACTCGATGAAAACATATAACTCAATGGCGCGTATGCTTCAACCAGGGGTCCATGTTGGATGCTTCGCGGTTCGTGCAAATGTCAACGGCGGCTTCGAGATCCTAGTGCGCTCCGACCACCTGGACTCTCTCCCAACTGTCCAGCTGCCAATGTCGGTGCTCGAAGCTAGGCATATTAACTTTTTGAGAGAAAACGAGGGTGTGGCAGTGGGGCGTCTCATTTATGATATGGATACCCTAGGTGGCGGCTCGTCTTCTCTCCAGACGCTTAATGATCCTCCCTTTGTAGTTTCGCTTAAGGCAGCGCTCAAGAGCTTGATTAGCGATATCAGGGACCCATTTTTTGCCGACTCTGTTCTCCTCCCACAGCCTATTGCAGTCCCATGCCAAATTACTCCCGAAAACGATTCAGGTATTGCGGTCATAATAGTTTTCAAAACGTTGATGCCAGTTCATGCACGTGCAATCAATGAAAGTCCGAAGATGGATTTCGTTCCTTTCCGATTTTTTTCATTGCAACAAAGATGTTTCCCATACTCACCCGACCATGATGTTCAGACCCGGAACACACATCGAGAGTTCTCTGGGAAGGCGGCGGTGGTTGCACAAAAGCCTCTCCGCACACCATCGAAGAAAGGACTTAGGGATGCTCTGAGGCCTTTTTCAGGTAGTGGACATCGTTTCTTGACGCCAGGCTCTAGTCGCCCCTCAACGTCTTCGGAGAAGAAGCTTGTCACCGGCGACCTTAGCCCCAGTACAAGTCTAAATCCATTCACTACTGGAGGGATTATGGTTTCTCAATCAGTTTCGGTGGAACATGCTGAAGTCAAGAGCGATGTGGAGATGCAGTTCATGGGACCTAGTTCAGCTATCACAGTCAAGAATAACGATCAAGAGATGCCCACTTGGGCCGACATCCTCTTCAAAGGGCTGGTGAGCACCTCTCCAGGGCAATACTAAGCCATCATGCTACGTTGAGGCTTTCTGGGTCGACTATGTAGTCGAATAAGAGACTGTTGGCGCTTTCTTGTTTTTTTATTTTACGATAGGCACTTTCGGAGATATAATTCCTAAACCTCTTTGCTGCTCGGTTTGCTATACGCTTCTTTTGACCATTTTCTATTCTCTCTCCCAAAATTTCTTTACTATATTTATTTTACGAGGGCGGAGCTGTGTGTGGGATCGGATCCGGCGTTTTTTCTGGGCTCTTTGCACTTTTTTTTCTCCCTATCTTGAATCTCTTTTTTGTAATTACGTTACATTTTTTTCTTTTTCTTTTTTAGCATTTACCCTACAACCCCTCGATGTCTACCCATCTGACCTAGGTGAGTTAATGGCCGTGCACAAGTCTTTCCTTTTACTATTTCTTTCCTTTCCTGACCACTCTATGTTGGCCTAATATCACTTCATAATAGCAGGAAAGACCGCATGATTCGCTTTTGCGTCGAGGGGGATTTCTATAGAAGCATGATTCCATCATGTCAAAATAAATAAACAATTATTCTCAAATTGTACTTGTGAATTAAGTCAGTAGCTTCGGTGATGTGAATGCGTCTAGCAAGCTGGGGCGTTTTAAGGAATTTGTCGAGGAGACTAATGACACTGTGTATTTTACTTGGCTCTTCTAGTGACTTACTTGGCAATTGGACATCCTTTGTTCCTGTTGGTCACTCTGTTATATAGCAGGATGAGCTGTTCTGCTGGTGAGGTGAACAAGTACAGTATCGTACAGTTCAGGAACGCAGAGGCCTATCTCTCCATTCAGCGCCTGCCGTGATCCCACCGATGCGTAAGCCCGACCCGACTAAGCCCCGCCCAGCCCATGGAGTCCGCAGGCTAGATCGCAGTCTGAAGTAGCCCTAACTCTGCCTGCCTGCCTGCCCCAAATCCTGACGTATGTGTCATATGGAGTGTATAATATGAAGAACAAGCCCAACCACCGAATTCAATGATAATAATAATTATTATATATAAGCCAGTGTTGGCCAGCTAACTTACTTATTATTTCCTAGGTTAGATACTAGCGTTTTGGCTCGCCAGAGGGAATATATCAAAGTTTCTATCCCCCACAGTGTTTGATAGTGCTGAATTTCCCACCCGCACATCGTGCTAAAGAGACACTACGGTAGTGAAATTAGCGTATTTCTTGGATTGGCAGAGTTTTCAACCTTATAGAAGTGTAATACAGTACTATCTATTACATGACTCTGGCTGGATGTTGATTAGTGAGTAAATATCGATTGATAGGTGAATTTCCTCACAACTACCGTACCGGTAACATCACTCTCATACTTGTATCAGGTTTAGTGCTCATCTTCAGTTAATGGGAAAAGATCTGTACCATGGCTTGACCTGATTATATGCTTTTGACATCACTCGATTGACATTTTCTAGAAAAGTGCGAACCTAGTTTTTTTTATTTTTATTTTATTTAGTTTGTATTTTAGCGTGATGTATCAGAGGGAAATTCGGCACCATTGACACTTTGCAGGGGATAGCGGCAGTCCTCACATTCTGAAAATTAATGAGGAGAAAAGGCCCACGGAAGGCACTGGCTTTTATTAGTAAGGGGTTGGTCGATGGTGAAAAGGGTATGGTATTGCTTGCTCTGGGGGTAGCGCTTGAGATTGTATTTATACCATTAAATTTTAGTATAATAATAATAATAATAATAATATGGTATAATACCGTATAAAAACTGTATAATAATATTATAAATGACGTATTTTATTAAGCCTTTCAAAAAATTACTGAATCTTTAATGTAAGGCACTATAGTACAATGGCCCAATGATGTAGAAAATAGCAAGTACCTCCTTTCCATTGTATCATACCAAACAAGGTTGCATAATATTATACAAGTTAGTTGCTAGCTGGTAGTTTTCATCGACATTACTATACCTTGGCCTCTTCAATCCCCTAGCCTGAATATCTAGAGATTGGCCATTTTCATAATTAAATTTTTGAAGAAAGTTGTGCTCCACTATCCCCTGCAGTGTTGAACACTGCGTCAACACTGCGGGGGATAGGGGGTTTTGTGTAATTATATAGCAGTATGATAGGTTCACTCGTAAGGAGAAAAATCCTCAATCAAACTCTTAGGGCAAAGATGACTTACAACTAATTATCATTCAGCTGGGGGATTTAAGCTTAACATTTCAGGGTTAAAACAATTAGGGCACGTATGTATTGTATGTATGGTATAAAATCCAGGGTCAAAAATACCGTATTAAATTAAATTTTTATAATAATAATTATTATAATAATAATTATAATAATATTATTATGTATTTTTGAAAGCCCTATCTGGGGGGATAACGGTAGTTCATCTTATCTCACTTTCACCGAGGGCAGGGGTCTTGGTAGAAGTGACTTGCTTGGCTTCCTAGAAGGGATAGACAGGTCCATTAAACACGTGAAACTCACTTGCAGATGTCACGCTAGGACGTATGATATGCACAATTATTTGTAATTATGTTTCATTTCGAGTGATATATTGTGAAGATATGCCCCCCCGTTTGAGAATAGTTGTGACAGGCCCTCCGCTACGACGGAAGCTATCGTTGCAGGGAAAAATGGTAAGGATAACAAGGGGTAATAATAGCAAAACAATGAGAAAACAAACCGAACCATCGCAAGCCACTAGATACAAGTAACGATGTTACCAACAACATTTAAGGGAAATGGGTTTTTACTGAATCTCTGCTTGCCGAGCCTTCTTCTTCCTCTTAACTGTTTTAACGACTCCTTCCCTCGATGGTCCTCCCCCTACCGACATACCCCCTCGTTTGACCTCCCCCTCCGCCAAAGCCTCCCCATCATCCCTCTCCATATTGTTGCTGTTCTCCTCGCTCTCCACGGCTCGAGCTTGAGCTTTCAGCACCGTCCTGTCCCGCTCTCGCTCTCCCCTCCTTGCCTCCTCGATCCGCTTGAGATTCCTTCGGCGACGCTCACCAGCCTCCCTCGCTCGCCGCTTCAATTCCTCGACCTCCCGCGCTTGCGCCGCCATGGCGCTCTTGAGACGGGCCAATTTCGACTCGTACACGGGGATCTGGGAGAGGGTTGGAGCGATAGAGTTGTAAGCGGGTAGGGTGGAAAGCGTTGTGGAGGTTAACTGTAGCGAGTGCAAGAGCGCTGTTTGCTCGTTCCTGCGAAAAGGCGTCCATGTATTAGCTGATGACGACGACGACGACGCCGTGTAGTGTTTGGGAGTGCGGGGGACCTACTCCAGGGAGCGGAGTTGTGCTGTGAGGGTATCTACCGCTGCTCGTGCTTGGTGGGCCAATAATTCCGAGTCCATATTGTTCGTTTCGTTTCGTTTCGAGAGGTCCAATCGAGGTTTTGGCGGGTGCGGAAGCGACGGAGGACCTCCTTGGGAGGTTTAATTGTTGATCTATGAAATGCGGGGAAGAGGCCAAGTAATTACTCGGTTTTTTTTTTTGCTCGCTACAAGTACGGTACGGGAGAGTTTGTTGGCGTGTGATTTTTTATTTTCTTATTTTTTTCCTTTTGGAACAACTTGGCTGTGGGGAAACGTTTTTCTGACAAAAAGTTTTGGGTGGGACGAAAGGAGTGCTAGCAGTGTCTCAAGCTCTCATCAAGAGGTGGAGATGAGATGCGCCTGCTGGATTCTAGTATAGTATGATACGGTATCGTAGTACGGTATTTCGTGATTCGAGCGGTTGCCGATCGTTGGTGGAATAAATTGCAGGGATTGCGTCACGGGTTGGCTGTTGTTACTAATAGCACCAGGCTAAGTGGGATGACAAACGGACGAGAAAGAGGTTTCTGGATACTGCGGTCTGTAGTAAGCATTTAACAGTATGAGCTTTTCGCAACACCCTCGTATGATAACAGATTCCACTCCACATCTCACCAAGCCGGAAATTTCAGGGTGCCAAACAGATCCTGAAACATAATACGCTTCTGAAAACATCTGAAGCTAGAGAAAGTTTGTTACCAGATGAGCGCCAAGTTTGTCGACGTATCCCGTTTCAACTGAACCCGGTCCATACAAGTACGAGTACAGCTCAACCCTTCTTCCTCCGCATCTTCCTCCCACCAATCGACCGTAACCCCTAGCTACCAACCTCCTCGCGTCGCTTGCAGCTGTCAACCTCCTTCCACTTCTACCCCCCTCATATCACCACACCACGACAATACTAACAAATCTACAAACAAACAAACATGCTACACCACGACGAAAACTCAGCTTCTTCACCCGGCTGGAACCCCCCGGCGCACCTTGAGGCCCGCTTCGGCAGGAAACGTCGCAGACCCGGGACATCCTCCCCTTGCAACCACCCACTGACAAACTCGAACCTCGCCACAACCCGCCGTCAAACCCTCCTCGAGACCCGTAAGTCGCTACTCCGTCAACGCGCAGCATACGTCGAGAAGGTTCGCCGGGCGCGAGCTAACTCCCACGAAGCCGTAAGCGAGCGTCTTCTTGCGTTACAGCAGAATCTGAGCCAAGCACAGAACAGCCGGAATGCTATTCTGGCCAAGATTGCGGGGAGCTGTGCCAGTGAGGTTGCGAAGGCAAAGCAGGTTGCACAGGAGATCAGAGCAAGACGAGAAGAGGAGGCGAGGCTTTTGAAGAATGGGGTTGAGGAGCGGATGCTTGAGGCTGAGAGAAGAAGGAAGGAAGTTCTTCGGGAGCGTAGGGGCAAGAGACGGGAGAGAGGGTCTAGCTCTAGTATGAAGGTTGACGGCGGCAGCGAAGAGGAAGGCGATGACGCCGTTGCTGGGTCCTTGCAGAAGATCCGCCTTGGCGCTGCTAAACCTACCGAAATGCTTAAAGAGGAAGCAGCGGTTCACATCCAGCGAGTTTATAGAGACTATAGGAATAGAGAGATTGTGAGGAGGTTTTTGGAGCTCGGGCTTACTATCGAGAGTGTTAGGGACACCAGTTTTGAAGCTATTTCTATGAAGTTTCAGGAAGAGAAGGTTCAGAAAGCCACTGCAAGGCTTTTGAAACTTTGTGGGCTATTAGAGCATCTTGAGGAGGGGCAGGTTGAGATCGAAAAGGCTTGTCGGACTTTCCTAAGCGCTTTTTTGATACTTGGTCATCCAGGCGAGGTTTTGAGTGATGATGGTGAAAATGAGAAAGTAATACCCACTGATATCTTCAACTCACAAACACACGCTAACCTTGACCACTTCACACAGGCTTTGATAACTAAATCCAAAGATCTCCTAATTGCCTTCGAGTCCTTTTTGTCTTCTCCTACGTTTCCTCCCGACCAAAGCCTCTTTGCCGCGTGGGATGCCTTCAATACAGGATTTACGTCCTGGAAAACTCGGGATTCTGAAATACTTATCAATACCATGGTAGCCCAGTATGCTGAGCTAGATCTCATTTGGCAAAAGGTTAAAGATGATACGGAAAAGCATGTTGCGTTGGACTTCAAAGAAGGCATCAGAGAGAATCAACTGTTACTCCTTGTTCGCATCCGGAGGCTTGCTGGGGAACGGACTAGGGTTTTGATAAGGCAGGCCGTCAAAGAGGCTAGAAGAACGAGGCTACCCAAGAAAGAAAAGGGCGATACAAGACCGAGGGCCACCCCCACTGCTTCCGATTGTAATTCGGTGTCCACGAAGGACGAGAGATCTTCCGTGTCTTCCGATACTGCCGCTGCTTCCGTTTCACCGGCTGGCTCGCCTCAGCCTCCTGAAACATCAGCCGGTGTAGCGGGTCAGAGTAGGTTTCCTCCAATGGAAGATGGTGCGATATTCTCGAACCGCCAGATTGTCCATGAGCTAGCCCTCAATAAGGACTTCAAGCTAAAGGCTAGAAAGAAAGGTGGGTTAGAAAAGATGGTGGAAGAACAGGCTAGGAGAGCCTTTTGGGATGTCATGAAGGAAGACGTCCTGGAACGCGGAGAGCTGGCCAAGTGGATACCGGGAATGGCAGAGAGTGTCAAGGGAAAGCTATTGCGGCTTTTGGAACCTACTGGCTCACTCCATAGGATGATCTCCGATGGCATCGATATTCAGATCATCGAGCAACAGTGCCGCGCTGGCTCCTATGATTATGAGAGTTTCTTCTCTTTTGTTCTCTCCATTCTTCCCAAGATTTGCTCACCTGCTAGAGACGAGGACGTACAAGCACTCATTAACGACACTGATGATTATATCCATCGCCTCCAACGGTTATTCGATGTCTTGGAACTCCTACAATTGGACCACGCAAACTTTCTCCTTATGATGTCTGCCCAATACGTGATACCTGAAGCAGTGCCCTATGAGCGCCGCTTGTTCGCTGCAGACCTCGAGGCTGGCCGAACCACTCTGACTCAAACAAAGCAGTGGCTCCTCAAGGCTAAAGAGGAGAGACTCGAAGAAGCTCGGTCACGCGATCCTGAAAGTGCTAATCACCCATCCAATAGGCCCTCATCTACCGTAATCTACAATCATGCCTTCTCATCACTGGTCATGTCGTTGGGTGGGCCTCTGACACTTCAGGAAGTCCCCGAAACTTTCCATCTGGATATCGACCGAATCCAGACTTATCGCGAGGAATTCCGAGGCCTGGTATTAGGCGCAGCGATGGGGCTAACTATTAAGAATCTTCTACGGCGCGATGTTCGTAGTTCCTGGAAGCCCCTCAAAGACCGCATCTCCGCCGATCTCTCCTCAGAAACCCCCCTCGAACCACCAGCCATAGCCCAGGACCTCTGCGCATTCCTTCAGGAAACCGTGGCTACACCAAAGCAAGTGATCTCTCATGTTACGTCCGCCATCACCCGTATCGCGGCTCGTTCGGGATCCCAGGAGCACCAGGACCCGGTTGTCAGAGTCGTCTCGAACAGACTCCGCGGGTTCGTCCTCGCAAGACTCAATGCAGGGACTTCTAAGGAGAAGGTTCGGCTCGCTGCGGGTGGTGGGGATACTCTTACTAGCTTTGGTATGGCCGAGTGGATTTCCGAGGTTGGGGCTTTTGTGGAGAGGAGCGTTGCATTGGCGGACTTGAATAGAAATTGTTATGCTGTTTGGTATGATGGGATTTTGGCTTAAGTTTGCTTGGCCCTATAGGGGCCTGGGGATGGTGGTTGGGCGGTTTGTGTTTTTGCCCTGGCGATGATGGGATGTTTTGTGCTATTTCTTTGTTTGCTCGGTTTCTTCACTTTTGTACTTTAGTGTACGGTACTGGGTTTGGTGGTTTAGTGTATGGCGTGTCCCTCCGCTCGTTGGTGATCATATCGTATATCATTTTGCATCGTAGAACCAATGCTGCAGCCCGCTCCTGCTGGAACTATTTTAAGAAACTGTGTTGCGCACGGGACGGGATAATCTGAGCACCACATCGCAAATTGGTCCCCGAACTGTACTATTTGTACCACCCTCCTCTCTCCCGGTAATTACTCATATCCTGACCATGCCATTAAAGACTTCTCTAAAATATAAACTATTCATATTTGAAAATTGATCCCATCCAAACAGCAACTGTGGCACCTGTGCAAGGCTACCGTAAGTCATAGCCAACCCATAAAATGTCAAGGCAACCACACTCATGCAGTCAAACCAAGCTTTTTGCCTGAAGGGGCCCTTTTTTTTTCTTTTCTTTTTTTTTTTTGCCAAGCGCCTAGCGAGACTGGGCGTTTAGCTGAGCCCAGAAAGAACAAATGAGAAATCTCACAAAAGGTGCGAGTAATTGGATTACCCGACACCATCTTGATCGCCAAGAATCATCTTGTGCGAGAACTTCGGGTTCATATTACGGTCTTTATTCGTTTTTTAACTTTATAATTAATTGGATTTTTACTCTCAGAGACTACCGGTGGACACACCTGTTTGGGCAGCTACCGAAAGACAGACAGACGGTCGGAGAAATAATGATCCAATTGTGGAGGTTCTGGCTCGGGGGATACAAGTACCACAGTAGGGAGTAGACGCCTACTATGCTACGGTGCGAGAGGAGGGGGGAAGAGGAGGGGGGAAGAGGAGGGGGGCAGTGCGAAGGAGAGGAATGGGTGGCTACCGGTAGTTCGCTTTTTTTTGGGGAGGGGCAAGATGCTAGGGCTTGGGCAATAAACTACCGTAGTGGATTGGTATAATACCACTCCTCTCGATTGAGAAGGGGAAGGTGAATCCTGCTTGCACAGTGTTCATTAGCCTACGAGGACCCCTACTATATCAGCACTGCGCCCGCGTTGTACTCGTACTATAATACCCTTGGCTGACTGGACTGGGTGGTACTGTAACGTCCTCACCTTCAGCATTACAGCGGATCCAGGAACACCCGTAACAGTATTTACTACTCGTAGATTGTGTTGCAACAATGTTGATTAATTATCGGCACTTAAAACAAAAAGTCACCCCCGAGATCATCACGGTAGCTTTCACTTCAATTCCTCTCAGCCCCTTCCTCAAAAACCACTTATAAAGTAATGCCTACTCGTACCACGGGCTGATTACGCACACCCTTCCGCCTCCCCCTCCTTCCCTCCTCCCCCCCCTTACAGTACTCAACATCACACACCGCCTATCAAACAGAAAAGCACCCCACGAGCCGGGCGGCGCCACGGTAGCTCAAGTATCCTCTCAGAGAGCGCTTGTCTGAGATCCTACACTCCATTTTGGCGATTGGCTACTCTGATCATAACGCCCCTGCATTGGAAAGCTTGATTACATGGTGTGGTACGTGGCAGCGGGGGGAAAAAAGCAGTTTTTATTTTATTTATTTTTGTTTTTTCATGAAGCTGAGTGGTAGCGATGGTGGTGAAAGTGATGGTGGTGGCAGTGGTTGTGGGGTGATGGTGGTGGTGAGAACCGGTGTGTTGGTCGGGGCGGAAAAGCAAAGAGCACATGTAGTTCGAGAGGATGGATGAATGGGCAGGGGAGTGTCTGCCTATTTGCAGGCTGAGCCATTCAGTGAGGATCCAGCCAACACGAGCTGTCAGTATATAATAAACCCGTTCGGGCCACCACCGGTATACTTTTTTTTTCAAGTTCCTCATATCTTGGCGATCCCGACATCATGAATAATTTGGTGGATAGCACCATCAAGGAGTAAGTTTCCCATTTCCCTGCTTAATTTTTTATTTTTACCTTACTCTGACTCTGTACAGGAGAATCGTAGAACAACGAAAGGCTAGATTACTCCCGTGGATTAAGAATCCCTTCAAAGATGAAGCCGAACACGGGTCGCTGTCGCACAGCTCCAGCGTGAGTCTGGCCAGTGGTAAGCCTGGCAAGCCACATGCGGAGTTCAGGGAGAGTATCCTCGACCAAGGAGAGCGTATGACACACAAAGAGGAACTGGAAATTGAAGAAGCGACTCCGATTGAGCTTTTCTATGACCTGTTCTTTGTTGCTAATCTTACGACTGTCACGTCTGTGCATTATATCACTGCGAAGAAGAGTCTGTCCCTCCCCCGATGCCTCTTAGATAAACCACAATTTGGCTAACGAAACACCACAGGCTTGGCCTCGTACGGGCTTTTCTTCATTATCCTTTGGTTTACTTGGTTGCACGTTACTCTTTTGGACGTTCGATTCTCCCGGGACTCGGTGTATGAGCGGATATGCAAATCTATCCATTTCATAGTGATGGCTAGTTTCTCGTCTGTTTCGACGCAGTGGAATCCATTGGATCCCACTGACGCTCATACTGTTACTGCGCTTAGGACTATGACACTCGCGTTGATGTCCTCGCGGTATGTTCTTATGATCCAGTATTTTGTAGTCATGTTGTTTGCTAGGGTTAAGAAGCAGGCCATGCTCCCGCTTGCGTTGCACTGTTTGACCATGGCTATGGCGGGGAGTCTTTACCTCGGCGTAGGTTTACATATATCCCCACGATTGTGGTTTGAGAGAGGGTGGTTTGCTGACATTGACGAGGGATTATAGTTGTACTTTGCTTTTGAGAAGGGTAACCCAGCAAAGTCTTACATCGGTTGGTATATCGCGGCGATATTCGAGGCTTCTGCCATTATCGGGACTTCGAGTGTTTGGAGGGTGGTCAGTTTTAAGAAGACGCACCTCGTCGAAAGAATGGGGTTGTTAACACTTATCATTCTGGGCGAGGGCATCATCGTCATGCTTAAAGCTGTCAACGCAATCGTCAAGGGCACTGGGTGGAGAACTGACCTAGCTGGAATCGTCGCAGCTGGTCTAGCCGTCATCGTATATCACTCCCCCGTACCAGCCCCATACACACCCGCTCACTTACATTGAATTAGTACTTTTTCTGGATGCTCTACTTCGACTACAACCCCAGAAACGTCCACTACGGCACAATCCGTCAGCAAATCTGGACCCTCCTCCACTTCCCCTTCCACCTTGCCATTGTCCTCACAGTAGAAGGCCTCCGTCAGTTAACCACCTGGCATGGTATGAATAGCTACATATCCACCATCTTCAAAGAGGCCGAGGCCCTCACCGAGCCAACCCTAGTAGCAGAGTGGTTCCAAAGACAGTTCTCTCCTCTGTATGAGGACGGCAGCTCCAAGACTGTAGTAAAAGGATACGAAAACATCACCGCGAGCATTGATTCCCTGGTGGTCCTCGCTAGCAACAATGCCACTTCACAAACTGGGTATCCGCATATGGTCAACGAACTTCTATCTGAGCTGCTCGTTGGAATCGCAGAGTATTACGGCGTCAAAGTCCCTAAACCAGCAGCAGCAGCTTTCAAAAAAACCGAAGAGCCATTCAGTGAAGATGGCCCGTTGGGAAAGGTCCTCAGCGTGTTCAATCTAGTCTATGAATATTTCTTTGTTTCTCTGGGGTGCATTTTTCTCCTACTTGGTGCGTTCACATTCTTGGTCCGCCGGAACAAGGACATTCATGACTACCTCGCGATTGGGATAAGGGTAGTCGTGGGACTCGTCATGTTTGGAATGGTTGGACTTTATACCGCGGGTGATAAGGAGCTTTACTACGATTACTTGTATAGCCCTTGGCCGATTCCGCAGGTTTGCTTGATAATTTTCATAGGTATGCTCCCCCTTTCCTGAATCGGTCTCTTGGAGGTAGCGTTACTGACTGAGGACCGCTGTAGCTCTCGTGCTGGACAAGATGTTTAATTACTTCGCCTATAGGCGCGCAGTAGCCGCCCTCCACGAGTAAGTCCCTTTGTATCTCATTTCCCTCTTCATCTTCCGCGCCGGCCGCGTTTTTCCTAAAGAGTGGGCGTATTATTTACCCTCAGCATTTTACCTATATTTCCCTTTGCTCTTAGATCATATACTACTGTCGGAGATACACAGCATGATGGCGTTGCATTATAAACGATATTTCATTTTCCCTTGCTTTTTACTCTTTTTTTTCTCTTTTCGTTTTCCATTTTCCGTTTTTCTTTTGTCTACTTTCCCCGAGCATGGTGCATGGTTTGTTCTGGCATGGTTTTGGTTTTGGTTTGGTTTTGGTTTGGCCTGGCCGGTCTCATTAGTCAGTTGTCGTTATTTTTTAGAAGGATTCTTGGGAAGGGCTCATTCGGGATCATTTTTAGGAAGCGCATTGGTATTCTTGGGCGTTTTGGATGGGGTAAAAAGGAGTACGTACCTTTGGAGGATGGAAGTTGAACTGGTCTTCACAAAAGGTGCTGGGTAGAGGGGTACGAGGGGGGAGAAGGCGATGGAGTGGGGTGGGATGTGGGGGGGGATCATGACAACTCTAGCATACATACGTGAATGCAATATCGCTTTTCCTCCAATTTTAAATTGGCTTGCTCGTGTTTGAGTGAGGAGGCAATGCGCTGCGAGAATGACGCTTTGGCCAGTCTTCTCTGGACGCTCTATCATGACCTAAGACATTGCGAGCAGTCGTTATTGGTGAGATAAGATTTGGTCATGGTAGGAACTGATAAAGAGGTGAACGCCACTAGAGCACTTGTAAATTATGATACTAGGACAAAAAAACTAAGACCGATGGCCGTTTTACAGCGAGACCAAGCTTTGCCCCCCCTGGCCATCGCCCGTCCCGACGAACGCGGTCAGACCAAACCAGAAAATGTGTAGAAGATTGAATAGAAGGCCAATAGAACCGAGAAAACCACTGATACCCTCGAACCCCCGCGCCTTTTGCATACGGTATATGGCACCCTTACATAATAATTATTATAATGTCGAGTCACTTTTAAAACATCACAAGTTACCAATCCGCACTGCATAAAGTACTTCTATTATAGGAAGAAATATAAATAACTGCTCTCATGATTCTTACACAGTACCTAGTACTATCCAGCTTCCAGAAGAATCTTACTTACTCAGGTATTATACGAGTAGTATTAAATTATGAATCTTTCTTTAAAGGCTGCTATTTTGTTTGCGGAATAAAGTATACTAAGTTAGTTAATGGCCTGAGTTTTCTTCTTCTTTTTCTTTTTCTTCCGAGACACTTTACTGTATTATATAGCTGCTTATTTAGTCTGAAGTGGCGTATCATACCGTAGTGGAAGGGTCTTCCATCCTACGATACTCCCTTCATTCATAAGTACTGTATGGCGCAGCGAGCTTGCTTTTCTTGAATAGTACTGCGTATGATATATGTATTGGCACAGTTAGAGGCCGGGGGATGATTGGCCGTCAAGCAAAGCACAATTAACTCTATCGTCAATCATGACATGAGCATTAAGTTACAGTATATACAAAATCTAGGGCACCGCACATGATAATGAATGGTAAAACAAAAATACTTCCAAACATTTGATGTGCCGGGGAGCGTAGCCACCAGCAACTCACGCACGAACAGGACAATCCATGAATATCTCTAACGACTATCGTACCATACCAAACCAAACTACCAGAATACTAGTAGTATATCGGCATCCGGATTTGAATGTGCTGGTAAGTTGGTTATGACAACCCTACTCTTTAGAGGGGGGGAGTAGGTAGGTACGATATGGTATGTACAGGAGCATACAACTCGCTGCCCCCCCTGCGCAGAATATCCCAATGCGCGTGCGGAAGGCTTAGATTGGTGGATCCTGCTGGCTGTGGGATAGCGGTCACTTCCGGGGTGTGTTCTTTCCATGATACCTTTTTTTTCATTCTTCGGGGGGGGGGGGAGCAAAGGAAGTAGAAAGTATGATACTCCGATCACTCCTCCTCCTCCTCTACTTGTTAGTAGCCGTGCATCATCATCATGTGTTGGGCGCGATACCATACCGCACTTTAAGAAGGAGAAAAAAAAACTCCATCTAACAAAAGGCAGTCAAAAAACACAACTCCAGAGGATAGCATTTCCCCCACTTCTCCTTTGATTTTCTTATTTATTTTTTCTCCCTCTGAGGTCAATACAGTATAATACACCACTCAATTCCTCCATCCCTCATATAACTTACATGCCCGGTTATTTCATTTTCCCCTCGCCAAGGGTAGGGGGTAGGGGAAGGGGATGCTACAAAGCCCCCGAGTGAGCTTCTGTGACGTGAGTATTCCAAACACATCACATCACACCCCCATAAGATTAGCTGCAAGCCTGTTACACAGCCAACTGCGCACCTCCCCGGCATGGCAGGCGAAATGTGACAGTAGCGAGAAAGGCTTGAAGTTCCCGGCCCGCAGGTTTGTGGCTGCAGCGGAGATTTTTGAAACGGAGGCTTTTTGAACAAAAAAGTGCACCCGTGGGAGAGACAAGGTATTGTTCTTTTAGGTTTGAGGGATAAGGAAGTGGGGGTGGTCTATTTATCTTCTTTTTTCTTCTTCCCGTGCTGGATTTTTGGGATTTGCTCAATACAGAAGGTAAATTGGTTTTATATTACAGTTTCTATGCTATGCTAGAATTAGAAGGAAAAAAAATTGTCATAAATGCCATAGCTTGTATGACTTTCTTTTTCTTCTTTCCTCGGTTTGAGGATTTATTGTGTTTTCCCCCTGCTTCTCACGGGATCCCGAGTCTGAAAAGTGGTCTGGAATTGCGACTATAATACTTCGATTTAAGTTAGTCTAGTATCAATTTTTTTTCTTTTTTCTCTTCCCTTTACCAATCGCTTACCCGGTGGTCTAGCAGCGAGCTGACAGGGGCAACATGACTCCCTCTCTCTTTCCCCCACAAGGCAATTGAGAATGCTTCAGAAACATCTTCCACTCAAACTGAGAAGTGCAAAGATCACTCTACCCCAGTCATGAGGCAAATTTAAACCTGTCCTGTTGGCCAAGCATGACAGCTTACTCGGTACCTTGGCAATCTACATAAACATGGCGCGGACCGAGAATGTATTGCTGGGCGTGCTGTAAAGTAGCACTCAAACACCAGTAAGCCACTCGTTCCAGTTTCCCGATAAATTGAAGCTCTCAGGTATCGCTGTAGTCTCGTGGCCTTTAAGTATCAGGCAAGTAGGCAAATAATCTATTTTAATAAGGTACTACACTATAAGGTTCCCCTCCGGTAAAACCCTGAGCCTACCTCACTGCATTTTCTGAAAGGATTCGCCCCTTCTTTTGCAATTCCTGCGTTCTATCTTCCCCGTCGTCCCTCAGGAGGTAAATAAGTTACCTTGAACCCGCAGTACTATAGTTGAATGAAACGAGAGAACGCATCGCGTGCCCACCTAGCTTTGTCACTAGTAGGTAAAAGACGTGGCGCCGCGCTCTATCCAGTAGCAGTAATATAAATCCACTTTCTTCACTCCAGAGAGGTGTTATCGTCCCTCACTGCCACGCGTACCTCGCAGATACAAGCAGTTGCAATATTTGCTTCGAGTAATCATATAGCATCACTCGTAGGGTATTTTTAGGCAACTTTTTCAGAAAAACAGCACACGTCGCTGAGGAGCCAGGAATCTGTGGCCCTTGTACTCGTTTATGTTGAATATAATCGATGCAGAGGGAATGATCGGCGATGAGGGTTTTACCCAGTAGCCCAAGTGAAGGCACGGAGTTTGTATTAAGCTGTGGAGTTCTTAGTTTCTTCCATTGAGTGTGTAGAAAGGAGAAAATTTTGAAGTGAAGAACACGAAGGAAGACATAGGCGAGGAAAGGACAAGAAAGAGGGAAAACAAAATAGGAGAAAACTTTTCATGGCTTGCGTGTCCCACCCCTGATGCATACGCGTACCGCTGCGGCCCCAGAGTGTGCCCATTCCCCACACCAAGTGCTGCTATTTCCAGCAGTTTACTCCCAGAATTTACGAAAACAGGCCCCATCCCCGTCTCTGGTGACGGCCTGATGTAACAACGAGGATGATATATCGGAATCAAGGCTAATAGGCCATAGAGCGATTGCCCTCCCTCCGCTCTTTTTCTGCGCCACCACGTCGAGCAAGAAAAGACAATTGTACTCGATTACATAAGCTGCGAAGAATCTAGTTCGCCATGATATAGCTTGTAATATCACATCGCGGGGTATGAATGTCTCCTAGCAGTGGAAGACTGCTCTGGTGAGGTGCTAATAGTGGCCTTCTCGTTCTGTTAGTATTGGTAGGAACTGCTGGAAAGCAGTGTCTCTTTAAATACACGACCTATACCTACAACCTCTCGCGCCGAACTAGTCCTTCTTTTGAGCTATCGATCTAAGGAAGGATGAAGCTACCGTATCATACCAGATCAACCGGAGATGTTGCTAGCTCTGAGGGGACACAATTCTCCCCTGTCTCTTGCAAATTCAAGTCCCTAAAATCTACACGTGCTATCGCGAAAGGATAGTATTTACCAACGACTCTCATGTCCAGACAGACCAAGTGCAGTTCTAGTACCCTGCGAGCAGCTCTCCGCCCACCAAGTATCTACGCGGTTGGCTGGGAACCATACCCCGAGGAAGCGCTGTAACTAAGAGTTTTTTTCAAACGTATGGACGGATATTTGATTGGAAGGCACCCCTCAGGGAGTAGAAGTATGCTACAACTCTGTTCTCAAAGGGAACGTCCGGAAACCATCATCGCAACCATCGACAGTGCACCCGGTGGAAAAATCATTGACAGTGAATAAGACCTCCATTGATGAGTCATCCCTAACAAACTTTGCTTCACTTGCGCACAGATCATCCTTTACCTTTTCCACTCAATGTCCGTTACGGAGCCAGTCCCTGCCCTTTTTCCCTTTCCCCATGTAACCTCATTGACCGACACCCGAAGACCTAGAACAACCCACTACCAATTTCATTCCGAGGCGAGCACTTCCACCCTATCACCGACTCCTCCTCCTCCCCCTTCCCCTGATGGAGGAGCCTTTGATACGGCACGGCACTACATTCATTTATCCGCCACCGCCAAGTGTTAAGTCAAGTTACGGCGGAAAAAGACTTAACTGATTATAATATTGCATCACACGGTATTGCTTCCACTCTCGGGGAATCGGTGTAAAAAGTTCGTTCTAAGCCGCTTTTCACCCCGTTGCAAGTGGTCATTTTGAATTTCTTGAAACGCCTCCGAGGCTACTGCGGTCAGTAATCTCAATGTATGATATCGCCGAACGACACGGGTGTCATGAAAAAGCTAGCGCACCCACGGCGGTAGCGTACTCGTACTCTAGTATACTTCTGGGCGGCTGGAGCACTTATGGTCAGCTAGAGTACCGGTACCGTACCTGTACTCGAATAGAGTGTGCAAATCCCTGAGTGCCACAAACTTGCATTATCACACAACCGGGGAGCAGGGAGGAAAGGGGGTGTACCAATCTACCTGTATCTGGCGTAGAGCATCTGAAATGAGACAAGGTTTTTTGATAGTTGTGTAACAATTGTCGTATTCTCAGATGCTTATTGCCTGATACATGTAGGAACTCTTACGATTTGCCACCTCCGAAGCCCCCAATCCCTGGTTCAGAGATAAGAGCTCCCAAGGGAGACTAGTTATTCCCCTGGCATGGCATATAGTCTGAGTCCTCTTGACACGTTAGATCTCATTAACCGGTATTCGCAATCTGTGAACCTGTCAAACTAGATCTATCATCGCTGACGGGTAGTCTCCGTGTCTCCGTTAGTAATCTGATAGCAAATTCTAAGAGTTCCCGCGGTACCAGTATTGTATTGTAATCATCAGCGCGGAGGTGCAGAACCCACACTCGAGGGAAATATAGACAAAAAAGGCCCACCCTCCATCTCATCTTATACTCGAGTACATACAGTGCCATACAGTAGAATGATTCCTAATCTTCAAAGAGCAAGAAATGACGAAACTCTCGTCATGCTGCAGACTCGATCGGGGGCGTACTCTTCCTAGGCAACAAGTACACTAGTAGTACCCGAACGCCGAGGGTACATACTGGTAGGTAATCTTGTTTACACGCACCGATACGCACGGATGATTGGCCCTATACCTTTCTAATCCCTGCGCTCCGGTGATTCTTTGCCTGAGACTAGTAAGGTATTCTCACAAGGTTTCAAAGCAAGCGCGTTAGGCCACCGATCTATCAACCTATCACCCATACCAGTGCAGTACTAGTGCGGTCAACTTCATCCCACCTAACTTCATTCACCTCGGCGAGGTGAAGTGAATTAATAATGATAAATAAAAAGGCAGCAGATCAATCGAAACACACTGAGTGATTATCTATGACCCTCCAAATCCGCATCTGCATACCAATACAGTAAAAAGGCAAAGTGAAAGTGAAGGGAAAAAAAAGAAGGAAAAAAAAGCCATCCAAAGACACATCAGGAACATACACCGGGACCCTCCTCGTCACTTCTCACTATTACTACTACTGCTACTGCGCATACCAAACATAACTCCATGTTTGACGAAACATAATTCCTCATCCTCACAAAAAGCCTAGCCTGGGGACGATTCAACAATTGTAGATAGATATGCACGCATACCGGTAATACTGCACGGTGGGAGAAGAAGAAAAAAACAGAAAAAGTAATAAATAAAGTATAATATGATGGGCCTAGCCTGATCTCAACCATTCGGATCGGGGGCTCCAACGATGTGTGCCATACCGGTATCCGTGCAGCGCTGCGCACAAACACAATTGAGGAACTTGACTTGGCCCGTGCACGCACGCACACTCGGCCCGCCAAACTTATGTCCCCGGTGTAAAAAAATACCGCAGCGCAGCGGAAACGCGTCGAGGGCGGGAATCAGCCATTGAAGTGTTGAAATTACTAGAACGAGGTGGTGCTTTGCGTATGGGTTTGTAACTCGCTCACTCACTCACTCACTCACTCAGCATGACTGCGGTGGGTTCTCCCTCACTGTTCTGTGCTTGTAATGTATCTACGGTATCCGGCATAAAGTATCTAAAAATGAGACAAGGGTTTTTTTCGGGTTCTTTTTTTTCATTGACTAGGTGGCTGTGTGTGCGCCAATGGCCGCAACTTTCACGTAGTTATTATTGCTAGCCGGTACGGTAGATATTTACGAGGAGTGTAAGTCTATACAATACCGGTAGGCCTAATGTGCAGGGACTGCACTGGGTGAGCATCCATGAACAGAACAGAACAATAGAGAGTTTGCGCAAGGAGACCTAGGTGGCCGGAAAACAGGTTATTTTCTGTTAACCTAAAAGTCTTGGACACCTAGGTGGATGGTGAGACGTGGGAGAAGTGTAAAATAGAGCCTTTCAGACCTGGAGAAATTTGATTGCCGCAAAACAATAAATCAGCAGCAATACAATACATTATGACCATTTAGATGTTTCCTAATGTTGTGACAGAGCCTAGGAAGATACTTCCTTCATGATCGGGGTGCTATCATGACATCCTTAAATTTGTAGCCTCCCCAAACTCGGATACCCAACTAGCATGGCCCAAGATCCGGGATATTAGCCTACTCATTCAACTGTCACCCACCTGCCTAGCGACCTACACCTGTTGCGCAAACTCATTCTTACACCTAGGTCTATTTTCTGCTAACCGCCACCTAGGTCTCCGTGCGCAAACTCTCTAATGAGCGGAAAAACAAGTTAAATCCTGCGGCAAAGAGAGCAAGCAAGCAAGAAGACAGGTACAGCATCGGTACAAGTTCCCGACATGGAGAACCAGACCACAAGGATCGAATATTTGTATGGTAAATTATCTGCTCGCGTCTGAGCGCCCATACTGGTACAATACCAGTAGTATAATTAATCCAGACACAAAGGCTCAAGTTTCTCGACCCTGTCCCCGTTTCCGGGTTCTCCTTGTACCGGTATCGTACAGTACCGTATCGTGTCGCACGGTAATATACCGGCACTGCAGGATTTTTTTATTATTTTTTCTTTCCCGCCCGTTACGAGAGCGAGATGCGGCAGCGTCGCGAGTTACCAACGATACGAACGGAACGATTCGGTATGATATCCGACATTCTAGACCTTCCTTCCTTCCTGTCTCATATACGGTAGTATCATTTCGCCGGTCTCGGCCGGACGGGGGAAAAGGCCGCTGCGGTTCTTGCTGCTTACCCACCCCCTTGACCCTGTATATCATAGGGCGCTTAATATCACCATAGGGCAGCCGGCACGAGCCGAGGTCCGAAACGTGGTTTCTAGATCTCATAGTTTATACGAAACAATTTACGCGTTTCCGGTTGGCTGGCTGGCTGGCTGGCTGGTTTCTGGTTCGTGCTTGTTGCGCAACTTGCCGTGGACAAGCTTCGTCCTTGGACGATGGGTTTATGCGCGGCATGTGTGGGTTCTGGTCTGGTCTATCATAGTCTGGGCTTTTTTTCTTTCTTTTTTTCCTTCGGAGAAAACCGTTTCAATGCCATGTGTTCTTGTGCAAGCCGTTTTGGATATGGTGCCGGCACCTCAGAATCGACTATGATACATGGCATGACGATCAAAATTTCCCAACCTTTCCATGATGGACAACGGCGACTTCACATGTTATCACCTTACTTATTTCGTTCTGTATGGTGATCCTAAATTATGTAAGGGCCACGTTTACAGAGTGGAATTGACCCTGGGGAGAGGTGGTCCTTGCTGTAATAGATCTTGGAGTTGAGGCAACATTTGTGTGGGCCTGCTTGGGGGTGTTGGCACTTTTTTTTGTGGTCAACCATATATATTAGGATCAGCGCGCTGACTTGGGGTGGCACTGAAAAGTCGATTACAAGGTGCCGGCACCATACCTTTACTATACTAGTACAAGTAGATAATCAAACTGTATGCCATGTCGGCCGAGTTGCTTCCTCCGGTAAGGTCTGGTGCATTTTTGTTTCGCTTTCTTCGTCGTTCATTTAGAGGAGAGGGGCTGATGAAAGACACCTTGCGCTGTGTTTTTCGCCCCCTTTTTTCAGAGGAGAAATTTTGGACTGTCATACCATACCTATGATGGGGGGAACTCCTTGAATCAACCCACTTTCGCTCCCAAGAAGCACTAAACCTCGAGTGATGCAGGCTCCCCAACAGGAACACCTATTCAAGACATGAAGCTATAAAGCGATAGACTAGAGGCTATAGAATAAGCAAATAGAAGCAGATTTGGAAGATATCAAATTTTGGTGGGATTGTATGGGCCTGAAAAATGAACAGTTAATATGACAATGTTGCATCTGATAGTTTATCATTGATAACTCAGTTAATATGCCAAGATCTTGAATGAACTGCATACCGTATAAATTGGGAAAACCCAGAATACGCTAGCAAGGATAAAGAAGGTGTGGCAAACCGTTACCCCCTTTAGAGGAAATCGAACTGCTGAAAGAGAAGAAATTCTGTGCTTGTGTGGCGATCATGCGAAATATTATTACTAGTTGAAGCAACTTCTCTTCCAGCCGCACTTTCTTACCCATGCTAGCGTATTCTGGATCTTCCCAATTTTTACGGTATTTATGGGTAAGGGGGTAATTAACCCATAGTCTAATTAGCCTATGATTAGTGAACCTGCACGAACACCAATGTCGTTGTATTGTATTCCAGCCTAAGGAGTTCCCCACCATGCAAATGCCGGCAGTACACGGCGGGATTTTTTTTATCTCTCAAAATTTAATGTAAGAGGACTAAAAGAATACCCGGAAAAATCCACAAAATAATTTGAGCATCCGGATAAGTTTTTAATTATTTTTTTTCAAACAAATTGAGCAATATTTGGGGCAACGTAATGGTTTTTTAAGCAATTTTCTGGATCTTGGCATACCAGAGCACCTGGAATATGATACTTTTATGTGAGATTTCAATACATAGTCTAGTGAAACCTTCGGACCACAGGAGACTCCGGGAGGCTAGGGGCCACTCGGGAGCAAAAAAAAATTTTAACTACTTTTTTTTTCCCCTTCGGGGTTCTCTCACAGCCAAAAGTTGGCAGGTTCCCCCATTGAGGTGTACAAAAGTTTCACTCCTTTCAACAGTATATTTCTCAGCCTATTGTATCCGAAAACTTTTGCACAAAATCGCATGGCACCATTGTAGAAAGGCCCGGTCGTCCATCCGAGCCCGGACTTTCGGGTTACGGGTACAGTAGTGGGGTGCTCTCTCTCGGCGCTCCTGCCATCTCGTACGAGTTGCGCCCTTTCTTTTGGGCCCCGCTTTCTTTATGCATGGTGGCGGATACCGTAAGTTATGTTCTCGTGGGAACCGGAGCTAAAGATCCCAAAGTGGAAGCTAACCTGAATGGGCCGACCAGACGTCTAGAAAACTTGCGATTTTGCCACAATAAGGTGAATTTGTCACACTCTAAAGAAACCGACAGAGAAAGAGACGATTTGGCAGAATTGTATAAGCCTACGCTAACGTCAATCCCACTCGTGCGAGAACCCCCTTCCGGTAGGTGGGTAGTTCAGGTTCCGGTAAGCTACGATAGGTTAGTTAGGTGCCGGTGAGTAGGTGAGCATTTCGAGTGACACTTTATGATTACTGTGTATGAAAGGGTGGGAAACGCGATGTCAAAATCTCACGTTAGACTAGATACGAAGGGTGACTTTTTTATGCCAGGGGATATTACGTTATATACCTGTAGTTCTGTACTCGTACCTTTTCTCCCACTCCTCATCTTATGCCCTTGGGGGCACCGACACGGCACACCAATTGGCGCATTCGTGGCAGTCACAGATATCATACGGGATAGGAGGAAGGCATTCTAGTTGAGTTACCGGGCTGGCATGGTCACAACGTGGTGATGATGATGGATCACCTAACTTATGAGTATGACACAAGGATCTACTCGAACATCACGGCATAAAGAACCAATCCGTTTCAACCCTCCCTCCCCTTCCATCAACCCTTCCTTCCTTCCCCCCAGGAAACAAGAGGCAACACAGAGGCAGATGACGAGATAAGTGAGAGAAGGGAGGAGAGAGAACAGGAAAAAAAAAAAGTGAAAAAAAAGTGAAAAAAAGGAAAAAAAGGAAAAAAGGAAAAAAGGAAGAAAGGAAGAAAGGAAGAAGAAAAAAGATGATGAACTGCGGTGTAACGAATCACCATACGGTCCCGTACGGCAGTAACAAAGAGTTGGATGGGCAACTTCCGGTCCAGAACTGTCACAACCCGATCCAAACAACCCTGAAACAATTTCTGGAAAAGCAACAGTTAGAAAGAAGAACAACGATAATAAGTGAAAGAAAAAGAAAAAGGAAAGGAATAATAATAATAATAATAATAATAATAGTGATTTATTGCTTCTTCCTTATATTAATGGAAGACTGTTGGATGGGGGAGGTGAGAAAAGGGATATGATAGAATCGTTTTGTTGAGTATGATAGAAAATGTGATTCTTGGCGATTCTTTCCCCGTCTATATTTGCTGATTGATATTATTATACGGCAATATGAACTTGGGGAGGCTGTGTGCGATTTGCGGCAACCATAACGAAGAACTACCGACGAACGCCCTACTCTTTGATTCTTTATGGCCGATCATGATGAAGCTTCAATATGATTTCGATTTCTTCTATCATTAATTTTCTCTCTTTCCTTCTCTCGCTTCTTTAGAGTTCGGTGGTACGGTCAATCATTTTACATGTCCTCCCCCCTCTTCTCTGCGTGAGTGAGTGAGTGCAGGAATTACCCATCCACACTCTTACGTATCATACAACCCTACACACGGAAGCCTACCATAGCCTTGTTACTGTGTTCCTTCCCGTACAGTTATTCCCTAGCTGTCACTTGCAGTATCATACCTTCCCTCAATTTGGGTTTCTACAGGATAAGTTACAAGGGTCAGGAGTGAAATAATGGCGCAGTGCATAACTAAATTTGGTAGCAGTGGTACACCCGGGAAACATGACCTTGGGAGGATCTTAGTCAATGCTAAGGAAGAATGATTGTTGGATGGAGTGCCTAGTGTCCAATTCAATGCATCCATCAAAATAAGTAAACAAACTTTTTCACAGGCCCTTGAGCAATAGAAGGTTTGAGTCGCAGACAAGCTGGCTGCAGCCTACCACTAATTTTGACCAAAATCAACATCAAAACCCCTGCTCTGTACCAATCTTTGATGCTTGACCCTTGCACATGGATACCTGCTCGTACGGTGCGTGTTGGTATTCGAGTTCGAGTACAGGCTATCATGTTGTGGTATGATAGGGTAATACGCAGTGCATACCGAGGAAGGAAGACGGAACCAAAAAAGCAGACTCAACCCAGTGGTTTAACAATGTTTCACAGAAACCCAACCCTGGGAGTATTCCTCCCCCCTCCCTTCTTTGGATCCGCATCAGCTCGTGGGGGTAGGTAACCGAGGGCCGGCTTGCACAAGGTGCAAGCCAACAGGCCAGCAAGCAGATATTGTTACCTATCAAAAACTGCTGAACGGCTACAGGTAGAAACGGAAGAAATTCCTCGGCACTTACGAATAGTAGGTTCAGTTCAGTTTTTTCTGCAACTCTATGAAATCCCTTACTTTTCAAAGTTGTAGGAGAGATAGTGATGGATTGACCAAAGCACTTATTGAGGCAGTTTCCGGCTTGATGAGCATTATTCACGACAAAGATTCTTACCTATCGTTTTTGTTTGGCAAATCTTTGTGGGAGTTTTTCCTGTAGCTACCGGGACCTGCTCAGCCATTTTGATTGGTGACAATAGCATTATAAAAAAAAAGATTCTTTTTTTTTTTGCCCTTTCTTATTTTTTTGCCAATAGCATACCGTACACGGGCCGCACCCTATGCAGTTCTACCAATTCGGCCATAAAGCGACAAGGAATGTATGGTGTGATTGAAAGAGGGAGGGGAGAAGGAGGAAAGGGTGCGGCCTCGTGTAGAGCATGACCTATGATATGGGTGAAGCAGTACTGTACGGTACAGTGCTCTAAGGGCTATGAGTACGCGCGGTAGAGTTGGAAGTCGTGTAGTCCACATCTGGCGAAAGCTGGGGGGAGTGCGTCGTTGGTTCCCTAGCACAATGGTGATCATAGAAAGCATTGGTATCAGAATGGCCCTTAGGGCAACCCATGAAGATTGCTTTTTTTTTTTTTTTCATTCTGATACCGGTACCGGTAGTTCTTTTTTTTTCTTTTTCACAACCTCAAACCTCTGAAAGGCCAGGTCAGCGACAAAGGGCTGCCTACCGTTCTCATGGAGCGGAGGAGGCAGGAGGGTGGACTTGAAGTTGCCAGAACGCCACGGGTTGATAATCTAGCCTAGCCTGCCTGCTTTGCTTAGGCTTAGTCTCGGGCGTATTTGGCGACCCAACAGGGAGACAGCAGATAATGCCGGGAACGCCAACGTTCACTTTTTAGCTTCCCCTTTGTCATCGCCCTCGTCAGAGCTAGGCGAGCACCGTAGCTAGCTAGCTACTGGAGCTGGAGCTGGAGCTGGAGCTACGGAGCTTGCAATCAGGTATCAATTGGTGGTGGTGGCGATCATGATGATGATGCGGGAGCTCCTGGCAATGGTGGTCGTTGGAATGTGAAAACTCTCCCCCCCCATCGCGTTCTGCCTCAAACCCCGCATTTTCCGATAAGCAGAAATTTCCACCATGCGCCTGTATTTATTACGAATTTAAGGATTGAACACCATGCGCCGGGAAAGGGCAAACAAATGAGTTCGTGTGCTCCATAGTGGGATTGGTTAATTACAATTCGGTTTAGGGCCAGCTTTTTTTTTTTTTTTAGCG
>Ga0307507_10003092_pt1 | contig 33148 bp, 7 predicted proteins | sample 7_EM_MG_FD_207223 | JGI IMG/M metagenome (GOLD analysis project Ga0307507, IMG submission 207223) | Populus trichocarpa ectomycorrhiza microbial communities from riparian zone in the Pacific Northwest, United States - 7_EM | ecosystem: Host-associated > Plants > Roots > Unclassified | place...
TCCTCTATTTTGATTTTCCTGTTTTGATTTTAGAATTGGCAATATACTTAATTAGGCAGGCGGTAGGCCTATTTAGGCAGGCGGTGGGGCCCCACTGTTATAACTATGCCGACCGTCATAACCCTATCACCTACGTTAGTAGTAGGGCTTAGCGTTAAAATATTAATTGCCCATAGATCTAGAGCCCAAATCTTAATCGTGATTCTTAGTATAGTGTTATAATAAATCTTAATTTTAAAACTAACGATAGCAGAAAATAAGAAGCTAAATATTACTATATTACTAAGTAGAATAAGTAATAAAATATAGTAAATCTAATACCTAATTAAGCACCAGGAATACCTATTCTTAACTACTTCCTTAGGCACTCTTTCTCTTCCAATAATGCAGCCAAAAAGTAATTATAATTAGGTGTTACTATCCTATTAGTATTACTAAAGATCTATTCGCATTCGGAGCTTATTTTAGGGTAAGAATAAAGCTCTAGAGCTAGTATATAAAGGTTAGGATACTCCTTATAATAATTAAGCTACTACTTAATAGGGTTACAAACTTCTATATTAGGCTTTAAGGCGCAATATCTTTCCAATTTATCCTTAAGCTTTCGCTCTTTAGCACCTATAAGCTATAAAAAGCGCCTAAATAGTAAAAGCTTCTCTTCTTTAGGATCTTTAGGTATAGTTGGTTAAGGTAGTAATTTAGATATAGCAGCTTGCTTCTTAACTACAGCCGTAATTTAATGTTGCTATATATAGTTAACCCAGTAGGCCTTTACTATAGTTTTATAGTCCTTAATCTAGGCCTTATTCTCTGCCCACTTTTTCTTAAAGTATTTAAACTTAAGGGCAGGATATAGAATAATAGCTGCTTAATAATCAGGTATAAGATTAGTATATAAGTAGTAGCTTTATATCTTAAGGTAGCCAAAATCTACAGCTATTTTATATAGAGGGGTTAGTAATTAAGCTTTAATAGACTAGTAAAATTTATACTAGTTTTGAAATAGCTATCTAGCTTATATTAGAGCTCCTTTATAGTAGATTCTAGGTACTCTAAAATATAATCTATTATAGGGAGCACCTCCTATAAAGCTCTATAAGAGCCGTCGCTAGCATTACCCTTAATTCGCTTTATTATTTCCTATAGAGGTAAAAGTAATAAGTAAAACTGTTCTAATTCAGCCCAGTTATTGCCTATAAGGCGGTCTCGCGATAGGGCTACGTGGCGCAAACAGGTAATATTAATTACGTTATAAAGTAGTAGTACTATAAAAAAAAATTAGAAGCCATTTAACAAATAGATATATGGTACTTACATATATATAATTTGGCTATAGTTTATAGCAAAACTATATAAGATGCGATGCTTAATAATATTTTCAAAATGGCTGCGCATTTATTAAGGAAAGAAAATAGACGATTTAATAAGGAGAGTTTTATAAAAAAATCTGCAATATAAAAGCTAAATTGCTAGTCTTTATCTAAGTATTAACACCACTATATAAAAAGGTTCTAAATAGCGGAGCTATATAATATAAGGCCCCTTTCAATACTCTAAAATAGGAGAATAAAAAAAATAAGAATTAGGAAGGTTATTAAGGTAGGTAGGAGGCTAATATTACTAATAATTTTTTCTAGAGTTATAATATAAAAGCTTTACCTACTAGTGTCTACCTATAAGAACGTTAAGTTCTACCTAACTTCCCTATTACTTGGCAGTAAATACGCCTTAAATAACTTATCTAGCTTTAACTTAAGAGGGGGGTAGAACTTCTAGAGCTCCTTAAAGGCCTATATATATTTAGGCGAGCCTTATAGCTACTAAATAATATTATACACCTTACTAATTAGGCTCTTCTTTCTCTACTTAGTGTACTAATCTTCCTTACTTATGCTTATAAGCCTCCTCTTAAAAAGGCTTATACTATTACTAAATACAATTACCTTTGCTATAAGGTTAAGGATATAGCTAAAATACCTAATATAATATTACTTAGCGTCCTATCTATACCAGGTAGATAGAAGATTAATAACTCTATTATTTATAGTTGTATTGTCGGTAATAAGAAAGCCAAGCTTATAGGTAATATTATAGCATTTAAATACGCTAGAGAGAAGAGCTGCCATATTTTTACTAGTCTTAGAGCTATAGATTTTAGGCAAGCCAATTAAAAGAGCCTATAGATAGCTAAGCTGGTTAGTAAAGTAGGCCACCACTAATAGAATATAGAGGTTACTGCGTAAACTCTAAGCGTTAAAGCTTATATATATTCTACTAATTGCATTCCGTATAAGCTCAGCAACGGCTTTATAGGCTTTAACGTATTATACCTTAATCCACTTATAGCTAGTACTATAAGAGTTAGGGCAGATACCATCTATAGTAGGATTTAAGAGCTTAATAAGGCGCTATAGCTAAGGGCTTATACTTTAGTGCCTAGTAATTCCTTCTATAATAATAAACTTAGTAAATAGCTTCCGCGCCTTATCTAAATTAACTAGAGTAACCAGGTTATAGAATATTATAGGCGCAGTACTAAAGGCAGTAGAGGTAGGAAAGGCAGAAGGATTCTTAGTAGTAAGATTAGCACTATTATAACTAATACAGTGGTACCTCTAGAGGTGTTTAATAATATAAGAAGTTCCACTTACAGCAAATATAAAGTTATACTAAGCTTTTTAGAAGAGACCTATTACTCGCCATTAGATTATTAGTATTATAGATAAAATATCTAGAGCTTAATATATACTACTTATAGGCCTAGTAATTACGCCCAGATTAGTTCTTAACTAGATAGCCATAAGCCTATATATATAACTTCCAGGCGCGCCAGCGGCGTAGAAAAAAAGGCTTATAACTAAATAGAAGGTCCTTCTGGGTTATTACTTAATAGCCATTCTTTATAAATTACTTCTTATTGCTTTCTTAATAAATATCAGAGTCTTCTACTTTAGAATTATTAGGAGGAGAATCTATAATAATATAATTAGCGGTCTCTTAAACAGTAGAGCCTATAGGAGAGTAAGTGTTCTTAAGAGGGCTGCTATAAAGGCAGTTTAGTAAGCTACTAAAGCTATTAGAAGATAACGCGTGGCTATAAAAAGAGCCTATAGAGTAATAGGAGGCAGTTAGAACTTAAGTAATAAAGCAGTCCATAATAACTAACAGATAGAGGAAGTAAAAGAGGCAATTTAACGATATAAAAATAACTTAGTAGAGAGTTCTCTTTAAGGGGTATTAACCTTTTATATTATGATTTTAATCGTATTGCGTTTGTGTTCTTGTTATAATATATATATAATAGCGCGTACTTTAAACGCATAGCAAATTTTCTGGTAGCTATTATAACTATATTAAAGTAGTTTCTACGCCTTAAAATAGTGAAATTAGATATAGTAATAGTGTAGTGTTAATAAGAGAAAGGAGTTAATAATAATAGGTAGGTTAAAGTTGTTTTCTATATATAGTTTAAATCTTAATCTAGCCAATTAAATTAATAGAATTAAGGTTATATGCATAGGCCTCCCCTATAACTTAAATCTTATAATACCCTATAATATGCCTCCTTAATTACCACCACCTAATCCCCTACCCCTTAATTACCACCTAATATAGTAATATTAATCCTATTATACTTGGGCTTTCAAGTAGCGTATATAAGATGTAAAATTTCACTTAAAGACCATATAATCCTACAGGGAGCTCTTGCTGCACCTAGCCCAAAAAGACCAAAACCAACCAAAAAGAACCCTGAAAAACACCCAGAGAATCCCCCTAAGATGTATGCATTGCAGGGGAGGCATATATTAAACGACGGTAGTTTGCACTTACGCGCGACCGCCAGAACCACGCCTAGCAATAGCCCTCCATAATAAGAATAGGCGAATACCACACTATAAAGCGGAAATACCTCTATTAAGAAGGCATCTAACAAAATATAAAGCCTATTAGACGCGTCTAGTATCCGTAATTATAGGGGAGTAACCGTTAGCTATAATAAACTAATATAGCTAGTAGAATAGCTCTGCTAGTCTAGTAAACCTTAGGCACCTCTTTAGTAAACCCTTAACTAAATCCTCTAACGGCTAAGTAAAATTAAAAATAAATAAAACCCCTTTTTACTAGCGAACCGCACCTAGGCCGCCGTAGCTGCGCTTCTATAGCACAGGGAACCTACCCCCCTTAAGACAATAACTAGGTATATAATTATAATATAACCAAACATAGAAAATGTAGAGGGGCTTAGGGGACAATTAGAAATAGAAGTTCTTATAAAGATCTATAAAGAGGTCTATAATGCTGTTATAGTCTAACACCTTAGGAGCGGAGATATTAGAGTTACCCTAAAAGACCAATAGGCAAAAGAGCAAGCTATAAGGGTAGGGGACAGGCTAGGAGAATATATTAGCATAAAAGTGCTCTATAAAGATTACCTAGTTAAAGTCCTAGCGGTTCCTATAAGCCTTAGGGTAGAAAGGGGATATAACGGGACTAGCCTAGTTACAGTAGGAATATCTCGGTAAAACACTCAACAGATAGAACTTAAAGCTTTAACCGAATTCTGCCAAATTCTGCCAGCTTGATCAACTTCTGCCAAGTTCTGCCAGATTAATCAAATACTACCAAAGTCCGTCCGCGTGCGTATATGCGCACGCATCGACCAAGACCCCTAAACTATTTAATTGTAAGATTCTCTCGTTATTCCTTTCTCTTCTTTACGCAATATCTTGTTCCTAGCAAGAGCTATATACCCTTAGATTTAGATAGAATTTATATTATTCCTTTAAATCTTTCCCAAAGCCTCTTCGCGCCCTTATATTACGTTGCGTTAAAAATAATTATTATTAAAATGGCAAACGACCTTAAATCCCACGCGTTAACTATAAGCATTATAACCCTAGTTAGAAAACAGTTAACTGTAATACAAGAAGCCTTTACAGATGCTTTAGCTTAGCAGTGGGCTGCACTAAAAGCCCAGTATTAGTAATTAATGGAAACACTCTATAAAGAACTCCGCAACGTTAATACACTTACAATAGAGACCCTAATAGTAACACCTATAAACGAAATTAAGATAACTGTATATAAACCCAGCCCGTTAAATGCGAACCCTAAACCAGTAATAGTAGCCTAACCTATACCTATAACAAACCTAGTACCTGCTATAAAATCAGAAAAGCTTCCTAACCCTCTAATATTTAATAGAAATTAAAATAACCTGCGTCCCTTTATAACTAAGCTCCGCCTTAAACTTTTAATAAACTATAACTGATACCCTACCAAAGCTAGTAAGATTAGCTATGGGATGTCTTAATTAAGCAAAGACACTGCATAAACTATAGACCCATTCTTCTGTAATAGCACCTTTATTAATTTTAAAATCTTTGTCTCTTTATTAGAACGAACGTATAATAACACCAGCTATAAACACACCGCTGTTACTAAACTTAAAAACCTATAATAACGGAATTAAGACTTTACCAGCTTCTTTTCGGAATTTTTAGGCCTTATTAGCAAACTAGATTGGAATAAAGCCGCTAAAGTTACTGCTCTTTAACAAGCTATTTCGGATAAAATTAGAGCACAGTTAGTAGGTAGGGAACTACCAAAGGACCTACCCAAATTTGCTATAATATATTAACAAATTAATAAGGACCTTTAATATAATAAACAAACTTATTCTCTAAAGCCAACCACACCTCGCGTTTAAGACTTTATAAAACTAATATATACCCTAAAGCGCGACCCTTCTCTAAAACCTATGCACGACCCTATAGACCTCGACGCCACTCGATCCTATATACCCTTAGGAACCGACGAACAAAGGACTTAAGCCATAAATAGAAAATGCTTCAGATATGGCAGAAAAGGACATATCTAAAAGAATTGCCAAACTTACCCTTTTAAAAAAGTCCGCTATAGTTCCTCCTAGTCTTTAAATCGTACCCACTCCTTAAATCGCACTTGTTCTTTAAGCCATACTTACTCCTTAACTTGCACTCGTTCCACAAATTATACCTAGTTATTATAAAGCATCTTACGCTTAGCTAACTTGGAAAACGAATCATCCTAGGGCTAAGTCGCGCCTTAGGATAAGAAGTAGAAGAGCATAAGTGTCTAGGCTTTTCTAGCGCTAATACACAATATAACTCCCTTAATATACTTAGCAAAATTTAAATACTTAGAAAATAGAAGGAGGTACAAATTCTTATAGACAGCGGAGCCACTAGTATAGGCTTTATTAATACAAACTACACAAAAACCCAACGCCTAAATTTAAAGAAACTTAATAAGCCCTAAGGCCTATAAGGCTTTAATAGCAAACCCTTAATATATAGCAAATTAACGCACTACGCTCTTATAAAAATGCGGATAGGCAAACACCTTAAATATATTTCCCTATTTATAACACCCCTAAAGCAATATAAGATAATACTTGGACATAGATAGCTAAAACGGCACAACCCTTTAATTAGCTGGGTTAAAGAAACACTAAAATTCCGCACAACCTATTGCTAAAGTTATTATTTAAAACACCACCTACCCTATAAACATATATAAGACTATTCAAATTTGATATAATACAAATTGCCCTTACTATAAACCTTAAACCAATATAATAAAACTACAACTGCTAATTGCAGTAAAGAATGTAAAGATGATATATCAAAACCCCTTAAAATTTGTATAATACAAGCCACACCTTTTGTTTTATTAGCAAGAAAACAAGACTACAAAATCTTCGCTATAACAATAGAAGATATTAAGAAGGCGCTAGAACCAAAGTAGTATATTAACCCTTAACCTCTTATACCTAAGGAGTACCACAATCTAATTAACGAGTTTAAAAAACAATTCGCAGACCAGCTACCCCCGCATTAGGATAAATATAATTTTAAGATAGAACTTAAACCTAGTACAACACCAAAGTTTGGTCCGCTATATGGTATATCACAAGAAGAACTGCTTATAATATAATAATACCTCAATAAGCATCTAGAAAAAGGATTTATTCGCCCTAGTTAATCTCCATTCGCCTTACCTATATTATTCATTAAAAAGCTAGGAGGAGGCTTAAGATTCTATATTAATTACTAAGCCCTAAACGTAATTATAATTCGAAACTAATATCCAATCCCCTTAATCTAAGAGACGCTTGACCGCCTAGCAAAGGCACAATATTTTACAAAGCTTGATATAGTCGCTGCCTTCAATTGAATTTGCATCTAAGAAGGAAATGAGAAGTACACAGCCTTTTATATACAATAGGGACTCTTTAAATACCTAGTAATGCCGTTTAGTATAAAGAACGGTCCTAGTACGTTTTAGCAATACGTTAACAATACACTCCGTAAATTCCTTAATATATTTATTACCGTGTATATTAATAATATCCTAATCTACTCGTCTTCGCTTTCTAAGTATTAAAAACACGTCCAAATGGTCCTTAAACATTTGCAAGATACGGGTTTATAATGCAATATTAAGAAATGCAAGTTCTATATATCCAAAGTCACGTACCTAGGCCTAATTATATCCCGTAACGGAATTAAAATGGACCCTAAAAAGGTCGCTGCGATTATAAACTAGGGAAGCCCTAGTAATATATAAGACATTTAAGGATTCCTAGGATTCGCAAATTTCTACCACCAATTTATTAACTAGTTTTTAAAAATTGCCCAACCATTAGTAAACCTAATAAGAAAGAATATAAAATTTAAATAGACTGCCAGATATAAACAAGCTTTTAACAACTTAAAATAACACTTTATAACCGCTCTAATTCTTGCCCACTTTAACCCTAACCTTAAATGTGTTGTCAAAACAGACTTATCTAATCATGCCCTAGGGGGAGTGTTATCGCAATATAATAAGGACGGTAAGCTATATCCAGTAGCCTTTCTCTCTTAAAAGCTCGCCCCTGCCGAATTAAACTATAAGATATACAATAAGGAACTACTTACAATTATTAGATGCTTTAAACAATAGCGTCTAAAACTTAAAGGATTATTGTTTCCAATATACATATTAACGGACTACAAAAACCTGTAGTACTTTATAACTATAAAGCAGTTAATATAGCGCCAAATTCATTAGGCCGAATACCTCTTATAATTTAACTTTAAGATTATGTACTAACCAGGCAAACTCAATCAGAAGCCTAATACATTAATATAACGATTATAAGATTTACATGCAAATACCTTAGACAAACGGATTACAAATTAATTACGGATCTTATTGCCCCCTAAACACTTTGAGAAACTACGTCCTATATTCCTAGATACGGAACTCGATAGAAACGAATTAGAAATCAATAAATAGGAAATAGAAATTAATAAGCTAATAGAATACAAATACAAGAACAACATATAGATAGCAGATATAATAAAAGCGATTTAAACAGGAAAATAATAGTATAAAGATATCACACTCGCCAAATACAAAATTCATAACAATCAACTATACTATTAATAGAAGATGGTAGTTCCAAATTCTAAACCCTTATAATTTAAGATACTTAAATTCGTATACAATTCCCCTATAGTAGGACATCCTAGCCGTATAAAGACTTATGAGATTATTTAACAAGCATACTACTGGCCTACGATATACAACTATGTACAAAAATACGTTCGAGCCTGCAGAATATGCGTATATGGGAAGACCTCTTACATAAAGAAGTAAGGAGTACTTTAACCGTTGCCAATTCCAATGCAAAGATAGCAAGATATCTTAATCGACTTTATAGTCAACTTGCCTAACAGTAACGGGTTTACAAATATTATAGTAGTTGTTAACCGTCTTATAAAAATGCGATATATAATTTCTATAGACTTAATTAATGCGATATTAGTAGCCAAATGTTTCATTAAGTATATCTTTAAGCTACACGGACTTCCTAATTTAATAATATCCGACCATAGAAGCCAGTTTATTTTAAACTTCTGGCAAGCTCTATATAAACAATTAAGCATTTAAACACAACTCTCAACTATATTTTATTTAAAAATAGATGGTCAAACCGAAATTATAAACGCGATTATAGAACAATACCTATAAATATACTGCTCTTACCTGTAAGATAACTGGGAAAAATGGCTGCCTTTAGCTAAGTTTACTATAAACAATACAATAAACGTATTAATAGGTATGACGCCATTCTATATAACCTACGGATAAGACCCCCAACTCGGATTTAAACCATAACCTAAAATTAACACAACAGGACCCACAATTAAACGGATTTAGTTAATTAATATATACAACTTCGCTAATTAAATAAAGCAGCTAACGGAACTATTACAAAGTAAATTAACATACGCTTAAACGGTATAGGAATAGCATGCGAACAAAGGACGAGCCCCTATATAGGACTTTAAGGAAGGTAATATAGTTTACCTAAATACACAAAACCTAAAGACTTAACGGCCCTTAAAGAAACTTAATTAGAAGTTTGCGGGCCCATACCAAATTAAGAAGAAATTAAGCCCGTATACTTATAAGCTTAAATTACCGACTAAGATAAAAATATATCTAACGTTTTACATAAGCTTACTATAACCCTTAAAAGACAAACCTATAACTTATAAAGTGCCGCCGCTACCTCCCATAATTGTTAACAACGGTAACGGTTCTTACTTTATTAACTTAATTAATAATATATAATAAAAAACACAATCTAAACAATTTAAACTTCTTATTAAGTAAGAAGGATACAAAATATAAACCTAGAAGCTCTATAAGTAAGTTAAAACCAATGCGCCTTCCCTAGTAAAAGAATTCCATAAGGACCATCCTTCGCGGCCTGCTCCGGCTGGATAGATATAATATAAAGGCAAACAACTGCCACCTAACACAAATACACGAAACACAATAGCAGGAAACTCGAAATTAAAAAGAGCTCAAAGAATACCACAACGCTTATAATATGGTCATATAACGCGCAAGATGTTAAGGAACTTTAACCAGCGGTTAAAGTTGTCTAATTAGTTAGATTTGCCTTGCTAAGACCTACTATAAAGATATTAGTTTAGCTCACCGCCTTTACCAAACTAATAGCGATTTTCTATCCTAGGGATAGAAAATCCTAATTGGTCCATTTAATAATTAGAACTAGTAAAACTCTACACCACTACCTAACGTAAAATACAACATGATAAAATTGTATTATTTTAGACCTTCGGCTAAAGGGGGGGTACTGTAACGGGACTAGCCTAGTTATAGTAAAAATGTCTTAGTAAAACACTTAACAGATAGAACTTAAAGCTTTAACCAAATTCTACTAAATTCTGCCAGCTTGATTAACTTCTGCCAAGTTCTGCTAGATTAATTAAATACTACCAAAGTCCGTCCGCGTGTATATGTGTATACGCATCGACCAAGACCCCTAAACTATTTAATTGCAAGATTCTCTTATTATTCCTTTCTCTTCTTTACGCAACGTCTTGTTCCTAGCAAGAGCTATATACCCTTAGATTTAGATAGAATTTATATTATTCCTTTAAATCTTTCCCAAAGCCTCTTCGCGCCCTTACAGGGGACGCTAGGCAGATAATACAGCAACTATATATAAGATAGTAAAACAAATGGAACGCCTTATACTAGGTCTTAAGATTACCCAAATCTAATAGCTTTAATAGGAAAATGCAAACTAAGTATATAATAAAAATAATAAGAGGATATAAGGATTGCCAAAGACTTACTAGGGAGACGCTAGCTAAACGCATAGCTCCCTTATTATTAGCATACATATACTAGAAATGCAAAAACTCCTTATCTAAAAAGGAATAATTATAAATGGCCTTATATATAATATAAGGCTCTATAACCACAGATTACACCTAGAACGATGCTATTGCTATATATAATAGGAACACACCCAAACCATATATATAGCATAGGTGTGCTGTGGCCACTGTATAGGCCCCTATAATATAAGACACTGCTTAAATTAAAACTAAATAAAATACGCAAACTGCCACCAAAGCATACATAAGGCGTGGGAGAGAGAAGACTATATTAAATACAGGAGATAGAAGGCAAGGGCTTAATAGCTATAGGAATAACTGCACGCTAGGTTATATAAATGGAAATAACAGGCAATAAGCTAGGGGGATATAGGTGCCTTCCTAGTGTTTCCTACCTTTAATACTAGGGGGCTAGGCCAGCTATCCTAAGCCTTAATAGGCTAGAAGCAATGCCGCGCGATATTACTAGACTAACTAGGGACTTAAGGGTTATAGGGGACATAAAGAAGAGAACGCCCTATAGAAAGACCCTTATAGATAGCTATAGTAAGCTTAAGACCAGGATAATTAAGAATTAGACTTAATACGGCAAATATAATATTTGCAGCCAACCTATAAAGGGTATATAGCTGACTAGTAAGATTAGGGGAAGAACTAAAGTTAATAACAGATTTAGACTTAGAAGCGCTAGTAGGAATATAAGTGTTGGTATCACTTCCGGTAATACGCATTGCTATTGCAATAGTATAGGTGGTAACTGATTTTGATTAATGCTTATTAATTCTCCTATTCTACAGGTGGAATTTGGTGGACTTCTTAAGCTCGCTTAGCTCACATAATTAACCCCTTTTAACTCGCGTTCGTAGGCAAGTTGCCGCAAATTGCCCTAGATTGCCGTCACGTGATGGCAATTTACGGTTACATAACTACAAGGACGCAACCTTAATCAGACACTAGGAGTATTTAGTTTTTAACAGTACTTAAGCGCGCCGCCTACCAAATTCTACTACTTTCTACCTGTTGAATTCCACTACTTTCCATCTATTAAATTCCACCAAATTCTGCTAAATGGCTAAAGTAACCAATCACGATTTTCCATGCCCGGCATGGAAAATCGCCATTGGCTCGCTTAGTACTAGCGCCTTAGCTGCTAGCTTAATATCTTTATACTCTCTATTCCTATCTTTCTATCTTCTCCTCTCTCTACCCACTTGGTAACCTGTAGCTTAATTATATTCGTATTAATTAGGTCCTTTAACGCTTAGCAAGGTTTTAATTTTGTTATAGCGTCTATAGGGTTACTGCCTCCGTCAATCCATTTAATCTCTGCTATTTCTCTTCTCTTATATAATTGTTGTAAACATATTAGGTCAACCATAAGTTGTTTCTCTTATATTGTCCCAAGTTTGACTAGGCAGTCATATAGAGATTTTAAATTGGTATAAAGGGTAAGCGGTAGTTATTTAAGTTATAGGATCTTCTTAATGGTTGCTTTAATTGCAGCTCTGGTGTCAAATCCGTAGGCCATACTATATAGTTTAGATGCTAAGACGCTTCGTGTAACTCGCTTACATTTAATAGATAACCAATAGAGGATATTAGCCCTATTATCCTTATCTATAAGTGTGATAACAAAGCTAATCTAAGAAGAGAGGTTATAGTTATTAGCAAAGGACGAGTCTGTAAATATTATTAGTTTAAGAGTGCTTGTATCAAGTCGTACAAAGCAAAGTCCTTAGGAGGGATTATCAATTTGCCATTATAGCCGCTTATTAAGCTGCTTTGCATATTCTTCCTTTGGGTTAACAACTTGTACTATAAAGGAGAGGTTAAAGGCAGCTTCTGGTTAACAGACTGTGGCAATATAGGCTCCTCTTGCTCTCTAGGCAATATACTGGTCCTTTAGTGTAACTGCCTTACGGACTTCCCCTCTGGAGCTAGTTAGGTCTGTAGCCTTTATAGTAATTAACTTTAGGTTCTGGCATTAACGTTTCTAGGTAAGGGCTATTAAGTCCTTTTCTTGCCTAATGCAGCCTCCGTTAAACTTAATTGGGGTATTTGGCATAAGCTTCTTTCTCTTCTTTGCTAAAAACTTTGCTTTCTAAAGCCTAGCTTCTTTAGTCTCCGCGAAGGTTTTATTAGTAAGAAATAGTATATTATTAGTCTGTAGTCCTACGATTCTAAAGCCGTTGCTATTTATGTATAATAAGCAGGGGTTATATATTAACTGGTTTATCCATAGCTTATTAAGGTAGTGGTGGTAGTATGTATTAAACTAATAGTTGCCGGCTTCTAGGACACTATAGAGTGGTTTAATAACTCTTAGAATTAATCTATTCTTTAGTTCAAGTTCTGGTGGTAGGCGTATAAAGAAGTCTCTGTTTAGGTGGGTACTGGACTGTACGTAAGCTTGTAAAATATCGCGTAGGTATAAAGAGGCTGGTCTTCTTTTATTTTCTTATAGGGTTGCCGTAAGTGCTAGGATAATTCTCTGGCTGACATATTAAATAGTTAGTGATTGTGTTAAGACCAGATCTTTGCCATAGTTGTTATAGGCTTATATAACTAGTCTAGACTTCTTAAAGGCCTTGTTTGTTCTAGCGTTCTTAATCTTATTAATAAACCGGGAGTTAAAGATTCTGACTCCCTTTGGGACGTCTGCTGTATTAATGAACTTAAAGATACCTTTCTTAAGTAAACCGTTTATCTCCTTACGTTAAGACTCTGTAAATAACGGTAAGGTGCACTTAAGGGTTATAGTATTAGGTTTTATTAGGCTGTTGTTAATAAATATTAATATATCCGCGATATTTTACTAGGACTTTGTTGGTGATTATTATATCCGTTTTAATCTTTGGAGGGGTGCAGTAGTTATTAGTTCCTCAGTTAGTTTTTTAGTTAGTTCTTTAAACGGCTCCTCCTCTAGTTCCTCGTTGGGTTCTTCTAGTTCGGGTTATAGGTATAGCTTCACTATTATAGTCCTAAAGTTAGTAGGTCCACTAGGGAGTTATACCTTATATATTTCTCCGTCGATTCTAAGCAACTTAAATAGGCTAGTCCATCTGCTGCTTTGTCTAGTATTGCCTTTACGCCATACAAGCACGTCTAAGTTGAGGGGGAGGTTGTGGATTATAGTAACAGATGGACTATTTTATTAGTTTAGTATATCGTCAACTTGCTTCTTTGCCCTAATCCTTATAATCTCCTCCATTACCTTCTTTATAGCTGCCGCTCGCTGTGTAATAGAGGGTGCTAGTAGGTTGAGTTTACTTATACAAGGGTAGGCACTGAAGATAAGAAGTATTAGGACTAAGCCATCTAGGCCAGCTGTATTATTAGCGGCCTTTACCACTATTTATAAGGCCAGTTCTTTGGTTGTTCCTAAGTCCTATAGCTCCTCCGTAATTATCTGGTATGCTTAGTATAGTATTAGATAAGCTCTTTCTACTATTCTAATGGACCAGTAAGCTTCCACTAGGACACTCTTAGTTAATATGGCCATTGCCATAGCATACTATTAAAACTCCTTGCTTGCGAAGTTCTTCCCAGCGTTATAGGTAATGTAGTTAGGTGGTCTAATGTAGGTATTAATCCAATATAGTTATAGGATGTCTCAGGTATATTTTATAGAGATATTGCGTAGCTATCTCGCAGCTTAAAATCTGGTAGCTTTATTAATTACGTAGAGAATAGGACTCCCGTTAATATACATAATATTAACAAAAATGGAATGGTTAAAATCGGAATCTTAGTCTTCTTATAGTATAAATTTAAACTATTTAGGAGACTTGCCGTGTTTCTAGTAGTAGGAATAGTACTTAGTAAGGTAGTTAATGGCCTGCTTATTGATGTTATTGTGGCCAGAGCGTTCTAGTACCTTATATAGCTTGTCTGCCAATGGATGTCTAAAGCGACGGTAGAGTTGGCGGAGTTTAGTAGTAGTTAGGTAGTAAGGGTTTTGATTAAATAAGTGGGTTATAAATAACTGCAGTGACTCTTTTTATAATAGAAAGGGGTGACTAAATCGGCGAACTACTGGCACTAATTTTGTTGGGGTGACTAGGATGTTCTTAAGGTTATTATAATAGACCTTTAGTATATCCATATCTGTGAGGTATAGTAGGAAGGGTGTGTTGGCCTTTATAATATAAAACTTAACGTTGCTAACTGGTGTATTAACTGTAATGGAGCTAATAGAAGAGGTAGAACTAATGCCAAACTAGACGTTAATAGCGCTAGCCTTTGAGGTATTGATAATGGTATTATGGGTCTTTTTATATGCGAGGTATTGTCCGTAACCTACTATTAATCTCTTTAAAGCTCCGGTGTTAATTATTACTCTATAGAACTTGTTAGATGTATACTAGCTGGTAGCAATATAGGCAAATAGGTCTAGGTCATTGTGGTAAGCAATTAAATTAGTGCCGGTAATTATATGGGTAAAGGATTGGTCTGCTAAGTTAGTTATAGTATTAATGGCTCCTTTATGCTGTATTGTTCCAAAAGAGGTAAGAAACAGTTTAGTCTATTCTTAGGTTAGAGATGCTGTTAGTAACTTGATATCAATTATAAGAGCTTCTATTGCCTTATTAATAGATTCTAAGTTAAATTTATTGCTATTATTATCTGTTCCTTCGTACTTAGTAATGTACTATTGGGCATATCTATTAAAGCGGCGGTTAAATCTGTTCTTAAACTTCTTCTTTAATTTGTTACATTCTTTTCTAGAGTATTTGGATAACTAATAACCTTCTTTATTGCAAACAAAGTAGCGCTTCTTTGGTGATGCATATTGGCCAGATAAGGATGATTGTGTTCTGTAAGGTAATTAAGGGTATTATTTGTGGTAGTGGCAGTTGGTAAAGAAGGCTTGGGGGTTCTTACTATTTAACTTTTTAAATATTATAATAGAGGATCGTAAGTTATTAATTAGGCCAGTTAGGCTGTTAGAAGGTTTAAAGCAGGTATATTAACACGCTAGTAACTCCTGGCAGGCGTTAATAAGCTTATTGTAAAGGAACTTGTCTATGCGTAAATCTAGGTTAGGACTATACTAGAGGTGTCTTAGTTCTTTAATAAGTAATTATAGGTAGTTTAAGGTTAATTTTCTAGCATTCTCGCTCTTGCCTATTGTGGACTTTAGAGTTGTCAAGTTCTATTGTCCTAATATACCGTGTCTGTATTTAGGTCCCTCAAAGTAATTACATATAGCGTCGCAGATTTGGTTAAACGAAAGGGTCAGGGTGACGTTTTTAAGGTTAGTGTAGTAGTGGTTAAGTACTAGACCACGTAGTATTATAGGGTAGGCTTTAACCTTGGCTTCTTAGGGTACGTCGGCTCTGCTACAAAGGTTATAGAAGATAGTGAGTTTAAAGTCAAAGTTGTCATCTTCTCCGCTGTACTTGTTATCTTCCGTGTATATCTTCGCGAGGTTTATTAACTCCTTGCCAAAACCCTAGTTTTAACTCTGTCCCCTAGGTGGTTCTGGTTGTAGGGTTAAGTTAATATAATTAGGTTCCTGTTGTAGGGGTAGTATAGGGGTAGGTTAGGGTGTAGTGGGTAGTATTATAAGTAGGGTAGGATTTATGGCTGGTGAGATTAAGATTAGGGGTTTAATGGTACTAGTGCTGGCAAAGTTGTTCTTAAGGAGGTAGTTAATTCATCCTAAGGTAAACTTTCCTCTAGTTACTATGTGCTCCTTGATCTCAGGCTTAGTCCATTCTATAGGGTCTTCTTCTTGCAAGGTGTTAAATAGCAATTTAGGGACTATAGCATTCCTATACTTCCTTATCTATACGCCATTAGTCCGTAGGAACGTTCGGAGCTTTTAGATACCAATTTGGTTACAATCCTTAAAGATTTATATTGTAAAGTTTTAGAAATCTTCCTTATAGACCTCCTATAGTTCATTATCCTTAAGGTTGTACGCTTTGTATTCTAGGATCTTAAACTTCACAAATTTATTAATATCCTTTATAGTAGTTTCGTCGGACTATAAGTCGATGCCTTTAGGCCATTTCTTCTATCCTGCGTTAACTTGTGCCCTAATGTCTAACATGTCAATTCTTGTCTTGTAACTCCTGTCAAGTTCGATTTTAGGTTCTAGATAAAAAACGCATAATAGACGCGAACCAAGGGCCTATTAAAAGGGTTAGTTCCTTAAGTACCTAACGCGTTTAAAATGCGTAATAGACGCGAACCAAGGGCCTATTAGATAGGGGTCAGTTCTTTAAGTACCTAAAGGCTGTGTATAAAAAATCAAGGGCCTATTAGATAGGGGTTAACTTTTTAAGTATACATCAACTAATACTCCTTAACGTGATCTAGGTAGTACGAAATGCGTAATAGACGCAAACCAAGGGCCTATTAAAAGGGGTTGGTTCCTTAAACACCTAAGGGCCGTGTATAAAAAATTAAGGGCCTATTAGATAGGGGTTAACTTTTTAAATACACGTCAACTGATGCTCCTTAACAGGCGAGATCGGTAGAGGCCTTTAGCAGGGACTAATCGAGCTCGTCTCTCTTTGTAGATAATACATCTCCTGATCTATAATCACTGATTAGTATTAGTATCACTTCCGGTAATACGCATTGCTATTGCAATAGTATAGGTGGTAACTGATTTTAATTAATGCTTATTAATTCTCCTATTCTACAGGTGGAATTTGGTGGATTTCTTAAGCTCGCTTAGCTCACGTAATCAACCCCTTTTAACTCGCGTTCGTAGGCAAGTTGCCGCAAATTGCCCTAGATTGCCATCACGTAATGGCAATTTGCGGTCATATAACTACAAGGACGCAACCTTGATCAGACAATAAGATATGGGAATAGAAAGCTCTATACAAAATAAGTAGCAACTAGGGTGTAGACATAAGAGATAGAAGTTCTGAATATCCTAGAGAAAGTAAAAATAGAAGAAGTGAGAAATAAAGGAAAGATAAAGGACCCCCACTAGGGGTCCGCCACCTATCTATTATATAGTATAACTGCGGTAATACAAACCACCGCCTTATAAGGCCCCTACTAGATAGTCTAGACCTAGAGAAACACTATATTCTTGCTATATAAGAGCCGTATTATAATACCTATATATAATTAATATACTGCCCCTAAGGATTCTAGCTCCTATACGAACTAAAAGCAGCTATACGCGTGTGTTTTATAATTAGTAAGGCTATTAGCCTATCCTTATAGTTATAGCAGGTAGTTAACCTAGATATTGCAGTTATAATAATCCAGATATATAGGGGACTGGTATAAATTATTAATGTATATAACCCAAGAGTTAAAGGGGTCCTATAAATAGAGAATATTATATTGGTAATAAGCTTACTGGAAATTAAAGGTATAGAGTTTATCCTATTAGGAGATATAAACCTCTACTATTTATAGTGGGGGGGGGTATCTATGTTGCTACTAAATAATAGGTAGAGTGCCTACTAAGAGCTATAGATATCTGGGGCCTTAAGCTAGCTACCCCCCTAGGAGCAATTATATGGCAATAAGGCACTGCTAGAAGTACAATTAACCTTATATTTATAGACGAAGGCCTATACTAAAGACTTAAAAGGTGCAACCCTAAAGAAGAATGGGTACTTACCCTAGACTATATCTCTATCTAAATATAGCTAGATCTGGATATTAAGGCGCAACTAAATAGTAAAAGATATGCAATAAGGAAGCTTAAGATAGACAGTTTCCTTAATATAGTTAAATAACAACTTTAAGACCTAGAAGAAATCCACCTAGTACTAAATAAGTAAGGCTTATTAGCTACCCCTAAGGAAATTAACTAAAGACTAGAAAGAATTTAGGTAGTAATTAAAAATAGGCTAGAAGAGCACTACCCGGTCTTAAAACTAGGCCCCTATATATAATACGCATAGTCCGTATAATACGCGGTTCTTATTACCAGCCAATAATAAGTAAGAAGGAAATATATAAGTAGCCATAACCCTAAAGATAAGAGATAATATAAAGACATAAGAAACCAGTTAAAGAATACCCTAAAAAAAGAAGCAAGGAATAACTAGAGACGGCTTATAAATGAGTACACTTTTAACTTAAGCCTCCCCCATAATAAGGGCCTTTGGACTATAGCAAAATAGGTAAAGAAAAAGGTAGGGTGCTTAGTAAAAGACCTATACCTACCACCCCTATAAAGAGCAGGGGAAGCATAGGCCACTAATAATAATAATAAGAAGGCAAAGATCCTTATAAAAAGGTTCTTCTCCTAACCGGCTCCAGCAGACCTTAGTAATATTATAGGTGAAACACCAGTAACTCGCCTACGGGTTAACAGCAACATAATAATAGAGAAAATGGCTAGAACTATTAGCCGCCTTTTAAACAATATAGCACTAGGACTAGATGGAATTCTAAATAAGGCCTTAAAGACCTATAGACCACTTATAGCACCCTAGCTTATAGATATAGCCAAAGTATGCTTTGCTATAGGCTACTACCTATAACTTGGAAGATCTATAACGACAGTTGTCCTATAAAAAGAAGGTAAAGTAGATTACTTAACCCTAGAAAGCTACCGCCCTATTACCTTAGAAAACACCCTTAGTAAGATCTTAGAAAGGGTAATAGTAGAGCGTATAGTAGATATGGCTAAGGAATACACCCTACTACTATAAAGTTAAATGGGGGCAAGAAAGAACCGCTTAACACTATTAGCACTTACGCTATTTGCTACCACCATTAAATCTATATAGGCGATGCGAAGGGACTTTATAGTATTAATGCTTAGCTTAGATATTAGTAGTGCCTATAATAATATACCCTATAAGCGCCTTCTATATATCCTTAGGGCAAAGGACTTCCCAGAATAGATTATATAATTTATTTAAGGGTTTATAGGCTAGAAAGAAACATTACTAGTCTTTAGCAGATACTAGAGCCCCCCTATTATAGTTATAATAGGAATACTATAAGGATTACCCCTCTTACCTATACTCTTCCTTTTCTTTATAAGTAACCTGCTTAACTCTTTTAAGAAAGGGGCGACTTAGGGGATAGGCTTTATTAATAATATAAACCTAATTATATATGGGCTAATAGCCGCAGAGAATTATAGAACACTAGAGAAAGCCTATAACACCTATATAAAATAGGCAAGATAACATAGAGTCTAATTCTTACTAGAGAAATACTAGCTAATTTATTTTATAAGAAAACGCAACCAATCTATAAATCTTTAGCATTTAATTTATATTTAAGGCTTTAGGAGTTAACCAGTTTAGGGCCTAAGGGTATTAGGAGTATGGGTAGACAGCAAGCTCTAGTAGAGCATATATACGGCGTAAGCGGCCTATAAGGGCCAAGCACAGTATATTATATTATTTAGGATTATTAATTCTATATAAGGACCATACTTCTAGAGGTTACGCCTACTATATATAGCAGTTTTCCGGCTAACCATAATATATAGGTCCAGTATTTAGGCCATTAGAGAAACTAAAAAAGGCCCCCCTAAATTACTCCTTAAACTACTCTAAAAGGTCCAAACAGCCTGCCTCTAGAGTATAATAGGAGGGTATAAGCGAATAGCCACAGTACTGCTTAAGAAGGAAGCCAATACCCCCCCCTTATAACTATATATTAAAGCCGCTGCAATGCAAAGGGCGCAAAATGAATGCAACTTTAATATTATAAAGTATATTAAAACACGCCTAAATAAACTATAGAGGGACCCTAGGGCCCCCTATAGGAGAACAAACTAACAACCCTAAAGTAGGGAAGATATATTGGAGAAACAGGTAAAGAAAGTAAAAGAAGAATAGTGCTGCTTTAAGGCCCAGGCCTATATAGAGGAGGAAGGGAAACGCGTAAGAGGTTAGCAAAGATAATAGTAAAAGAGAGAAAGGAGCTAAAGTAGAGTATAAAAGAACGCTAGGAAACTATCTACTGTAATATAATACTAGTTGGACTAACGCTGGAGAGGTATATAGAAGTTAAAGGTACAGAGGCTGTCTTAGGCAAGAGGAACCTAAGCTATAGCATAGTTAACGCCATAGGGGGTAAACACTTAAGGGCTCTAAGAAGGCCTAACAAAGGCAGAAAATATAATAGCAACACTCTTAAGAATAGGAATAATAGGACTAAAAGACTGGCTCTACTAGGTAGGTGTCCTAGTAGGTAGCCTAAGATATAAATATAGTTAGCCAAGATAGACACTAAAATATATAATACTATTATGCCCCTTATACATTAACTAAGAAGCAATGCTTTTAGTAGCTAGCATAGAGAACTATAATATACTGCTCTTAATATAAAAAGGTCTTAAGGCGGTTACTTAGTGGCTTATTAACCAAAGTGTACTAGACCAGTTCTGGGTTGCAAAGGAAATAGTAATAGAAGGTAAGGGGGCGAGTATTAGGCGCCCCCTAATAACTCTATAGTAGTAGAGTTAAGTTTGCGATACTAGCGCGTCCGTAGGCTTATTACGGCAGCAGTGGTTTCCAAGGAGGTTAAAAAGTAAGGTAGTAGAGCACTATAGGTGACTTATAGGCGCCTCGCAGGCAAGTCCTAAAAGGTAGGGAGATGGATTACGGGGTTTTCTTATTTTCTTAATATAAGGGCGCGAAGAGGCTTTAAGGAAGATTTAAAGGAACAATATAAATTCTATCTAAATCTAAGGGTATATAGCTCTTGCAGAGAACAAGACGTTGCATAAAGAAGAGAAAGGAATATAGGAAACTTATAACTAAATATTCGGGGTCTTGGCAGCAGACGCGTGGGTATAAGCCCACGTGGATTTTAACAAGTTTCGACCAAATTCTATTACGTTGGTGGAATTTGGTGGAATTCGATCAAGTTAGCAAAACTTGGTAGAAAACAGTGGATTACAGCAGACAATCGCGGACAGTTATAGATAGTTGCAGATAGTTACAAACAGTTTATAAATAGTTTTATACAGTTATCTATTGAGTGTTTTACCGAGACATTCCTACTATAACTGGGCTAGTCCCGTTATAGTACCCCCCCTTTTTGGCCGAAGGTCCAAAATAATTCAATTTAGTTGAGAATTTATAACTTATCGCGTTATAAGCGTCGTGACATATTTTAAGTTCTTTTTAATTTCAAGTTTCCTGCTATTGTGTTTTATGTCTTTATATTAGGTAGTAGTTGTTTGCCTTTATATTATATCCATCTAGCCGGAGCAGGCCGTAAAGGATGGTCCTTATGGAACTCTTTTACTAAGGTAGGCGCGTTGGCCTTAATCTGGTTATAGGTTTTCTAGGGTTGTGTTTTATATCCTTCCCACTTAATAAGAAGTTTAAATTGTTTAGATTATAGTTTCTATCGTATATTATTAATTAAGTTAATAAAGTAAGAACCGTTACCGTTGTTAATAATTATAGGAGGTAGTGGTGGCACTTTATAAGTTATAGGATTATCTTTTAAAGGTTATAATAAGCTTATATAAAATATTGGGTGTATTTTTATCTTAGCCGGCAGTTTAAGCTTATAGGCGTATGGGATTAGTTTCTTTTTAATTTAGTATAGGCCTACAAACTTCTAATTAAGTTTCTTTAAGGGCCGTTAAGTCTTTAGGTTTTGTGTATTTAGGTAGGCCATATTACCTTTCTTAAAGTCCCATGCGGGAGCTTGTCCTTTATTCACATGCTATTCCTATAATATTTAAGCGTATGTTAATTTACTTTGTAATAGTTCCGTTAACTACTTTATTTAATTAGCGAAGTTATACGCGTTAATTAACTAAATCCATTTAATTATAGGTCCTATTGTGTTAATTTTAGGTTGTGGTTTAAATCCAAGTTAAGGGTCTTGTCCGTAGGTTATATAGAATGGCGTCACGCCTATTAATATATTTATTGTATTATTCGCGGTAAACTTAGCTAAAGGCAGCTATTTTTCCCAGTTGTCTTACAGGTAGGAGTAGTATATTTATAAGTATTATTTTATAATCACGTTTATGATTTCGGTTTAGCCATCTATCTCTAGATAAAATGCAGTTAAGAGTTATATTTAAATACTTAATTGTTTATATAAAGCTTACTAGAAGTCTAAAACGAACTGGCTTCCACGGTTAGATACTATTGTGTTAGGAAGTCTGTATAGCTTAAAAACATACTTAACAAAACATTTAGCTACTAATATTGCATTAATTAAGTCCATAGGAATTATATATTGCATTTTTATAAGGCGGTTAATAACTACCATAATATTCGTAAACCTATTACTGTTAGGCAAGTCAACTACAAAGTTAATTAAAATGTCGTGCTATCTTTGTATTAGAATTGGTAGCGGTTAAAGTACTCCTTACTTCTTTATATAAGAGGTCTTTCCACGCATATATATCCTATATGCTTAAACGTATTTTCGTACATAGTTGTGTATTATAGGCTAGTAGTATACTTATTAAACAATTTTATAAGTTTTTGCACGGCCAGGGTGCCCTGCTATAGGGGAGTTGTATATAAATTTAAGGATACTCTAGACTTTTGGAGCTCTTGCTGCACCTGGCCTAAAAAGACCAAACCAACTAAAAGAACCCTGAAAAACACCCTAATAATCCCCTGAGATGCATGCATTATAGGGGAGGCACAGGTAGAACAACAGTGGTACGCAGTCGCGCGCGACCGCCAGACCTATACCCAACAATAGCCCCCCACAACAACAACAAGGACGGGCGAATACCATACCAGAAAGCGGAAATACCCCAATTAAGAAGGCATCTGACAAAATATAAAGCCTTTTAGACGCGTCTAGTATCCGGAACTATGGGGGAGCATCTGTTAGCTATTATAAACTAATACAGCTAGCAGAATGGCTCTAGTCTAGTGAACCTTAGGCGCCCCTCTAGTAAACCCTTAATTAAATCCTCCAACGGCTAAACAAAATCAAAGATAAACAAAACCCCCCCCTATAGGCGAACCGCACCTGGGCCGCTATAGCTGCGCTTTTATAGCATAGGGAACCTACCCCCCTAAAGATAACAACCAGGCATATAATCACAATATAACCAAATACAGAAAAGGTAGAGGAACTTAGGGGATAATCAAAAACAGAAGTTCTTACGGAGATTTATAAGGAGGTCTATAACGCCGTCGCAGTCCAACACCTTAGGAGTGGAGATATTAGAGTCACCCTAAAGGACTAATAGGCAAAGGAACGGGCCGTAAGGGTAGGGGATAGGCTAGGAGAGCGTATTAGCATAAAAGTGCTTTATAAAGATCACCTAATTGAAGTCCTGTCGGTTCCCATAAGCCTTAGGGTAGAAAGGGGACGCTAGGCGGACAATACAGCAACTATACAGGAGATAGTAAAACAAACGGAACGCCTTATACTAGGACTTATAATTACCTAAATCCAATGGCTTTAACAGGAAAATACAAACCAAGCATATAATAAGAATAATAAGAGAATACAAGGGGCGCCAGAGACTCGCTAGGGAAACAATAGACAAACGCATAGCTCCCTTATCATCAGCGTATATATACTAGGAATACAAAAACTTCTTATCTAAAAAGGAATAATTATAAATGGCCTTATATACAACACAAGGCTCTATAACTACAGACTATGCCTAAAACGATGTTATTGCTATGTACAATAGGGACACACCCAATCTACATACGCAGCACAGGTGTGCTGCGGCCACTATATAGGCCCCTATAATATAAGACAATGTACAAATTAAGACTAAATAAAATGCGCAAACTGTCACCAAAGCACACATAAGGCGTAGGAGAGAGAAGGCTGCATTGAATATAGGAGACGGAAGGAAAGGGTTTAACAGCTATAGGAATAACTGCACGCTAGGTTATACGAATGGAAACAACAGGCGATAAGCTAGGGGGACATAGGTGTCTTTCTAGCGTTTTCTACCTTTAACACTAGGGGGCTAAGCCAGCCATCCCAAGCCTTAACGGGCCAAAAGCGACGCCGCGCAATATCACCAAACCGAACAGGGATATAAGGGACACATAGGACACAAGAGAGAGGACGCCCAGTAGGAAGACCCCTATAGACAGCTACGGCAAGTTTAAGGCCGGGACAATCAAGAATTAGATTTAATACAGCAAACACAACACACGCAGCTGGCTTATAAGGGGCATATAGCTAACTGGCAAGAACGGGGGAAGAACCAAAGGCAATAACAGACTCAGATTTAGAAAGGCTAGTAGGAACATAAGACATAGAAATGGAAAGCTCTATATAAAATAAGTAGTAGCCAGGGAGCAAATATAGGAGATAGAAGTTCTGAACATTTTAGAGAAAGTGGAAATAGAAGAAGTGAGGAGCGAAGGAGAGGCAAAGGACCCCCGCTAGGGGTCCGCCACTTGACCATTATACAGTATAACTACGGCAATACGAACCACCGTCTAGCAAGGCCCCTACTAGACAGTTTAGACCTAGAGAAATACTATATTCTTGCTATATAAGAGCCGTATTATAATACCTACACACAATTGATATACTGCCCCTAAGGATTCCAGCTCCTGTATAAACCAAAAGCAGCCATACGCGTATGCTTTATAATTAGCAAAAATATCAGCCTTGCCTTATAGTTATAGCAGGCAGTTAACCTAGATATTGCAGTTATAACTATCTAGATCTATAGGGGACTAGTATAAATCATTAATGTCTATAACCCTAGGGTCGAAGGGGTAGCATAGATAGAGAATATTATATCTGTAATAAGCTTGCTAGAAACTGAATACACGGAGTTTATCCTACTAGGAGACATAAACCTCTACTACCTATAGTAGGGGGGCATCCATATTGCTGCCGATTAATAGGTAGAGTGCCTACTAAGAGCTATAAATAATAGGGGCCTTAAGCTAGCTACCCCCCCAGGTGCAATTATATGGCAACGGGGCACCGCCAAAAGTACAATTAACCTTATAATTATGGACGAAAACCTATACTAGAGACTCGAAAGGTGCTCCCCTAAAGAAGAATAGGCACTTACCTTAGACTATATTCCTATCCAGATACAACTAGATCTAGACATTAAGGCGCAACCAAATAGTAAAAGATACGCAATAAGGAAGCTTAATGTAGATAGCTTCCTTAATACAATTAAATAATAACTCTAAGACTTAGAAGAAATCCACCTAATATTAAATAAGCGAGGCTTATTGGCTACCCCTAAGGAAATTAATTAAAGACTAGAAAGGATTTAGGCAGCAATTAAAAGCGGGCTAAAAGAGCACTGCCTAGTTTTAAAACTAGGCCCCTACGCGCGATATACATGGTCCGCATAGTGCGCGGCCCTTGTAGCCGGCCAATAACGAGCAAGGAGGAAATATATAAGTAGCCACAATTCTGAGAATGAGAGATGATATAAAGACACAAGAAACCAGCTAAAGAATACCCTAAGAAAAGAAGCAAGGAATAACTGGAGATGGTTTATAAATGAACACACTACTAACCCGAGTCTCCCCTATAATAAGGGCCTTTGGACCATAGCGAAATGGGTAAAGAAAAAGGTGGGACGCCTAGTAGAAGATCCACACCTATTACCCCTATAAAGAGCAGGCGAACTATAGGCTATAAGCAATAATAACAAGAAGGCAAAGATCCTTACAAAAAGATTTTTCCCTTAACCGGCTCCAGTAGACCTTAGCGACATTACTAGTAAAACACCGGTGACTTGCCTAAGGGTTGATAGTGATATAACAACTAAAGAAATGGCTAGAACCATTAGCCGCCTTTTAAACAACATAGTATTAGGACTAGATGGGATCCTAAACGAAGCCCTAAAGACCTGTGGACCACTTATAGCACTTTAGCTTGCAGATATAGCTAGAGTATGCTTTGTAATAGGCTACTACCCGCGACTTAGAAGATCCATGACAATGGTTGTCTTATGAAAAGAAGGTAAAGCAGACTACTTAATCCCAGAAAGCTACCGCCCTATTGCCTTAGAAAACACCCTAAGCAAGATCTTAGAAAAGGTTATAGCGGACCACATAGCAGATATAGCAGAGAAACACGCCCTACTACCATAAAGCTAAATGGGGGCAAGAAAGAATCGCTTAACGCTATTAGCACTTATACTACTCGCTACTACCATTAAAACTGTATGGGCTATGTGAAAGGACTTTGTAGTATTAATGCTTAGCCTAGATATTAGCGGCGCCTATAATAATGTACCCTATAAGTGTCTTCTATACATCCTTAGGGCAAAGGGCTTCCTAGAATAGATTATTTAATTTATTTAAGGATTTATAGGCCAGAAAGAAATATTACTAGTCTTTAGCGGATACCAGAGCCCCCCTATTGTAGTCGTAATAGGAATACTATAAGGATTACCTCTGTCGCCTATACTCTTCCTCTTCTTTATAAGCAACCTACTTGATACCTTTAAGGAAGGGGCGACCTAGGGGATAGGCTTTATTAATAATATAAACCTAATTACATATGGGCCAACAGCCGCAGAGAACTGCAGGACACTAGAGAAAGCCCACAATACCTATATAGAATAGGCAAGACGATATAGAGTCCAATTCTTACTAGAGAAATACTAGCTAATCTATTTCATAAGAAAACGTAACCAATCTATAGATTTTTAGCATACAATCTATATCTAAGGCTTTGGGGGTTAACCGGTTCAAGGCCTAAGGGTATTGAGAGTGTGGGTAGACAGCAAGCTCCAGTAGAGCGCACATGCGGCGCAAGCGGCCCATAAGGGCCAAGTACAGTATATCGCCATGTCCAGGATCGTCAATTTTATATAGGGTCCATACTTCCAGAGGTCACGCCTACTATATATAGCAGTTATCCGGCCAACCATGACGTATAGATCTAGCATTTGGGCCACTAGAGAAACCGAGAAAGGCCCCCCTAAATTACTCCTTAAACCACTCCAAAAGGTCCAAACAGCCTGCCTTAGGAGTATAATAGGCAGGTATAAGCGAACGGCTACAGTATTACTCGAGAAGGAAGCCAATATTCCCCCCCTACAACTATATATTGAAGCCGATGCAATGTAAAGGGTGCAAAAGGAACGTAACTTTAACGTCACAAAGTATATTAAGACACGCCTAAACAAACTATAGAGGGACCCTAGGGTGCCCTATAGGAGAAGGAACCAACAACCCCAAAGTAGGGAAGATATATTAGGAAAACAGGTAGAGAAAGTAGAAGAAGAATAGTGCGGCGCTAGGGCCCAGGCCTATATAGAGGAGGAAGGGAGACGCGTAAAAGGCTAGCAAAGACAACAGTAAGGGAGAGAAAGGAGCCAAAGTAGAGCACAAAAGAGTACTGGAAAACCATCTACCGCAACACAATACTGGTTGGACCAACGCTGGAGAGATAAATAGGAGTTAAAGGTACAAAGGTAGGCTTAGGTAAGGGGAACCTAAGCTATAGCATAGGTAATGCTATAGGAGGTAAATACCTAAGGGCTCCAAGAGGGCCTAATAAAGGCAGAAAATACAATAGCAACACTCTTAAGGACAGGAATAATAGGACTAAAAGATTAGCTTTACTAGGTAGGTGTCCCAGTAGGTAGCCTAAGGTGCGAATATGGCTGGCTAAGACAGACACTAAAACACGTAATACTATTATGCCCCTTACGCACTGGCCAAGAAGCAATGCTCTTAGTAGCTAGTATAGAAAACTATAATACACTGCTCTCAACATAGAAAGGCCTTAAGGCGGCTACCCGGTGGCTTATTAGCCAAAATATGCTAGACTAGTTCTGGGTTGCAAAGGAAATAGCAATAGAAGGCAAAGGGGCAAGTAACAGGCGCCCCCTAATAACTCTACAGGAGTAGAGTATAGTGTGTAATACTAGCGCGTCCGTAGGTTTATTACGGTAGCAGTGGTTCCTAAGGAGGTCAAAAAGTAAGGTAGTAGAGCACCACTGGTGACTTGTAGGCGACTCACAAGCGAGCCCCAAAAGGCAGGGAGACGGATCACGGGGTTTTCTTAAATAGAGTTTTCTCCCTATATATATATAAGGAGTAGTCCGCGTGGGCCTAACAGGGATCCAAATCGGACGTTAAGCAATGAATAATAATATATAAATTTAAGTATCTTAAATTGTAAGGGTTTAGAATTCGGAACTACCATTTTCTATTAGTAGTATAATCGGTTGTTTTAAATTTTATATTTAGTAAGTATAATATCCTTATGCTATTATTTTCCTGTTTAAATCGCTTTTATTATATCTATTATCTATATATCGTTCTTATATTTATATTTTATTAGCTTATTAATTTCTATTTCCTATTTATTAACTTCTAATTTATTTCTGTTAAGTTCCATATTCAGAAACATAGGACGTAGTTTTTTAAAACATTTGGGAGGTAATAAGATCTATAATTAATTTATAATCTGTTTATCTATAGCATTTATAGGTAGGTCCTATAATTGTTATATTAATATATTAGGCTTCTAATTAAGTTTACCCAGTTAGTACATAATCTTAAAGTTAAATTATAAGAGGTATTCGGCCTAATGAATTTAGCGCTACATTAATTGCTTTATAGTTATAAAGTACTGCAGGTTCTTATAGTCCGTTAATATATATATTAGGAACAATAATCCTTTAAGCTTAGAACGCCATTGTTTAAAATATTTAATAATTATAAGTAGTTCCTTATTATATATCTTATAGTTTAATTTAGCAGGGGCGAGTTTTTAGAAGAGAAAGGCTATTAGACATAGCTTACCGTCCTTATTATATTGTAACAATATTCCCCCTAGCGTATAATCAGACGAGTCTGTTTCTATAATATATTTAAGGTTAGGGTTAAAGTGGGCAAGAATCGGAGCAGTTATAAAACAATGCTTTAGGTTGTTAAAAGCTTATTTATATTTAGTAGTCTATTTAAAATTTATATTCTTTTTTATTAGGTTTACTAATAGCTAAGCAGTTTCTAAGAAGTGGTTAATAAATTGTTAATAGAAATTTGCAAATCCTAGAAATTCTTAAATATCTTATATATTACTAGGGCTTTCCTAGTTTATAATCACGGCGACTTTTTTAGGGTCCATTTTAATTCTATTGTGGGATATTATTAAGCCTAAGTATATAACCTTGGACGCGTGGAACTTGCATTTCTTAATATTGCATTATAGGCCCGCATCTTATAGGCGTTTAAGGACCATTCTAATATATTTCCAATATTTGGAAAGTGAGAATAAGTAGATTAAGATATTATTAATATACGCGGTAATAAATACATTAAGTAATTTATAAAGCGTATTATTAACATATTGCTAAAATGTACCGGGACCGTTTTTTATGCTAAATGGTATTACTAGGTATTTAAAGAGTCCCTATTATATATAAAAAGCTATATACTTCTTATCTCCTTCTTATATACGGATTTTATTAAAGGCTGCAACTATATCAAGCTTTGTAAAGTACCGTGCCTTCGCTAAACGGTTAAGCGTCTCTTAAATTAGGGGAATTGGATATTGGTTTTAAATTGTAATTGCATTTAGAGCTTAATAATTAATATAGAATCTTAAACCTCCTCCTAGCTTTTTAACAAATAGTATAGGTAAGGTAAATAGAGATTAACTAGGGCAAATAAATCCTTTTTCTAGATGCTTGTTAAGGTATTATTGTATCACAAGCAATTCTTCCCGTAATATACCGTATAGCGGACCAAACTTTGGTGTTATGCCCGGCTCAAGTTCTATCTTAAAATCGTGCTTATCTTAGTGTGGGGCTAGTTGGTCTATAAATCGTCTTTTAAACTTATTAATTAGGTTGTGGTACTCTTTAGGTATAAGAGGTTAAGGATTAATATACTGTTTTAGTTCTAGTGCTTTCTTAATATCTTCTATAGTTATAGTAAAGATTTTGTGATCTCGTCTTTTTGCTAACAAAATAAAGGGTGCGGCTTGTATTATCCGAATTTTAAAAGGTTTTGATAAAACATCTTTATATTCTTTATTACAATTAGCAGTTATAGATTCATTATATTAGCTTAAGGTTTATGGCAAGGGTAATTTATATTATATTAAATTCGAATAGTTGTGTGTATGTTTATAGGGCAAATGGTTTTTTAAGCAATAACTTTAGTAGTAAGTTATACGGAACTTTAGTGTTTCTTTAACCTAGCTAATTAAAGGGTTGTGTTATTTTAGCTATCCATATCCAAGTATAACTTTATATTGCTTTAAGGGTGTTATAAATAGGGAGATATGTTTAAGGTATTTACCTATCCGCATTTTTACTAGGGCGTAGTGCGTTATTTCGCCATATATTAAGGGTTTGCCATTAAAGCCTTATAGGCCTTAGGGCTTATTAAGTTTCTTTAAATTTAGGCGTTAAGTTTTTATATAGTTTATGTTAATAAAGCCCATACTAGTGGCTCTGCTATCTATAAGGATTTGTACTTCCTTCTATTTTTTAAGTATTTAAATTTCGCTAAGTATATTAAGGGAGTTATGTTATATATTAGCGCTAGAAGAGCCTAGACACTTATACTCTTCTACTTTTTATCCTAAGGCGTGACTTGGCCCTAGGACAATTCGTTTTCTAAGTTAGTTAAGGGTAATATACTTTATAATAACTAGGTATAATTCGTGGGACGAGTATAAGTTAAGGAGTAAGTATAGCTTAAAGAGTAAGTGTGATTTAAGGAGTGGGAGGAACTATAGCGGACTTTTTTAAAAGGGTAAGTTTAGTAATTCCTTTAGATATATCCTTTTCTACTATATCCGAAGCATTCTCTATTTGCGGCTTAAGTTCTTTGTTCGTTGGTTTCTAAGGGTGCGTAGGATTAAGTGGCGTTAAGGTCCATAGGGTCGTGCATAGGTTTTAGAGAAGGGTCGCGTTTTAGGGTATATATTGGTTTTATAGAGTCTTAAACACGAGGTATGGTTAGCTTTAGGGAATAAGTCTATTTGTTATATTAAAGGTCCTTATTAATTCGTTAATATATTATAGCAAATTTGGGTAGGTCCTTTAGCAGTTCCCTACCTACTAACTATGCTCTAATTTTATCCGAAATAGCTTATTAAAGAGTAGCAACTTTAGTGGCTTTATTCCAATTTAGTTCGCTAATAAGGCCTAAAAACTCCAAAAAGAAGCTGGTAAATTCTCAGTTCTATTGTTATAGGTTTTTAAGTTTGGTAATAGCGGTATATTTATGGCTGGCGTCATTATACGTTCATTCTAATAGAGAGATAAAGGGTTTAAAATTAACGAAGGTGCCATTATAAAAAAATGGGTCTATAGTTTGTATAGCATTTTTGTTTAAATAAGACATTCTATAGCTAATCTTGCTAGCTTTAGTGGGGTATTAGTTATAGTTTATTAAAAGTTTAAAATAGAGCTTAGTTATAAAGGGGCGTAGGTTATTTTAATTTCCATTAAATATTAGAGGGTTAGGAAGCTTTTCTAATTTTATAGTAGATACTAGGTCTATTATAGGTATAGGTTAAGCTACTATTACTAGTTTAGGGTTCGTATTTAACGGGCTAGGTTTACATATAGTTATCTTAATCTCGTTTACAGGTGTTACTGTTAGGGTTTCTAACGCAAGTACTTTAGCGTTATAGAGTTCTTTGCATATTGCTTTAATTAATTGCTGATGCTGGGCTTCTAGTATAGCTTATTACTGGGCCAAGGCATCCGTAAAGGACTGTTATATTATAGTCATTTGTTCCCTAACTAGGGCTATAATAGTTAACGTAGCGGATTCAAGTTCGTTTGCCATTTTAAGGGTAGTGGTATAGACGCAACATAATATAAGGGCGCGAAGAGGTTTTAAGGAAGATTTAAAGGAATAATATAAATTCTATCTAAATTTAAGGGTATATAGCTCTTGCAGAGAACAAGATGTTATATAAAGAAGAGAAAGGAATATAGGAAACTTATAACTAAATATTTAGGGTCTTGGCAGCAGACGCGTAGGCATAAGCCCATGCGGATTTTAATAAGTTTCGACCAAATTCTATTACGTTAGTAGAATTTGGTGGAATTTAATTAAGTCGGCGGAACTTAGTAGAAAACGGTAGATTACAGCGGACAATCGCGGATAGTTATAGATAGTTGCAGACAGTTATAAACAGTTTACAAACAGTTTCATATAGTCATCTGTTAAGTGTTTCACCGAGACATTCCTACATCGGGAAAATATTCGCAGGATGAGATTCAAGTAGACTTTGGTTTTCGCGTTTCGCGTAATTGACATGCAATTTGACCAACTCGACACGCAATTAACCAACTTGACACGCAATTGACCAACTTGACACATTCAAAAGTTAAATGACACGCAGTTGACCTACTTAACAACTTTAAAAGCTAACTGCATATTTCTTAACACGCAGTTAACCTACTTGGCAACTTTAAAAGCTAACTGCATATTTCTTGATATGCAGTTGGCCTACTTAACATATTTAAAAGTTAAATAACATGCAGTTAACCTACTTAACATATTTAAAAGTTA
>Ga0307507_10003093_pt1 | contig 33129 bp, 11 predicted proteins | sample 7_EM_MG_FD_207223 | JGI IMG/M metagenome (GOLD analysis project Ga0307507, IMG submission 207223) | Populus trichocarpa ectomycorrhiza microbial communities from riparian zone in the Pacific Northwest, United States - 7_EM | ecosystem: Host-associated > Plants > Roots > Unclassified | place...
GGGGAGACGGATCACGGGGTTTTCTCAAATAGAGTTTTCTCCCTATATGTATATAAGGAGTAGTCCGCGTGGGCCCAACAGGGATCCGAATCGGACGTTAAGCAATGAATAATAATAATTAACCTTCTAATTAGCTACAAGGGCATAAAATCTGCTCGTGTATATCTATAATATTATTATTATCTTTAATTTCTAATCCTAATTGGATCTTATATTCCTCTTAAGTAGAGGCAGATCTTTTAAATAAGCTTGCTTTAGGTGCTATTATTAACCTCCTAAGGTTTATTAGAATTATATAATTTAGTTTTAATTCTAGGGTTCTTTTAGGGATGTAGGTTAAGTCTAGTCTGGCCTATAAAGTAGGATATTATTAGGGCCTTCTTAGGTATAGTAGTGTGAGTTTTTCTTTTAATATCTAAGTATAATATATTAACACGTTATTATAGACAAAGGTCTTCTTTTTAGGGTAGGATATTATTAAGGCCTTCCCAGGCAATATAGGGAGAGCTTAGTATAATATAATGGATTATATAAATGCTTCTAAACTAAAGCTTATAAATTGCTATTTAATAAAGATACTAAGCTAAGGAGGAGAAAAGGTAGCCGTAAGGCTTTATATAAATAACTAGGTAGCGCAGGCCGCTAAGGCGCTAATAGTAGACAAGTTAATAGTAGGTAAGCAAACAGTAAGAAATAGTAACAAATAGTATTAGATAGTACTAGATAGTATACTAGGTGGCAGAATATAGCAGAATTTAGTAGGTAACACACTCTAGCACCATTATATTAACTATTTAAATTTAATACTTTTATAACGCTTCTATATATTTAGTACTATTAATTGTTATATTATTATACAAAAAAAAATTAAATAATTTTATATTAATAGCTATTAAGATAGTAAATAAAGATAAAGCCTAATTCTAAAATAAAACACTTAATTAAGCATTATAAAGAGATTAATAAGTAAAGAGTAAATAAAATAAAATAAAAACTTAAACTCTTTTTATATAATAATAATAACTCTTTAATTAACGTCTGCTAAAATAGGAGCTCTTGCTACACCCAGCCTAAAAGACTAAAACTAACTAAAAGATCCCTAAAAAACACCTAGAGAATCCCCCTAAGATGCATGCATTGTAGGGAAGGCACATATTGAATAATAGTAGTTTGCACTTGCGCGTGACCACTAGAACCACACCTAGCAATAGCCCTCTATAACAAAGATAGGCAAATACCACACTATAAAGCGGAAATACCTCTATTAAGAAGGCATCTAATAAAATATATAGCCTATTAGATACGTCTAGTATCTAGAGTTATGGAGGAGTAACCATTAGCTATAACAAACTAATACAGCTAGTAGAATGGCTCCGCCAGTTTAGCAAACCTTAGGCGCCCCTTTAGTAAACCCTTAATTAAATCCTCTAACGGCTAAATAAAATTAAAAATAAATAAAACCCCTTTTTACTGGCAAACCGCGCCTAGGCCGCTATAGCTGCGCTTCTATAGTATAGGGAACCTACTCCCCTTAAGACAATAACTAGGTATATAATTATAATATAACTAAATATAGAAAAAGCAGAGGGGCTTAAGAGACAGTTAGAAATAGAAGTCCTTATAGAAATCTATAAAGAGGTCTATAACGCTATTATAGTCTAATACCTTAAAAGCGAAGATATTAGAGTTACCCTAAAGGACTAATAGTTAAAGGAATAAGCTATAAGGGTAGGGGATAGGCCAGGAGAATATATTGGCATAAAAGTACTCTATAAGGATTACCTAGTTAAAGTCCTAGTAGTTCCTATAAGCCTTAGGATAAAAAAGGGACGCTAGGCAGACAACACAGTAATTATATAGGAGATAGTAAGATAAATGGAACGCCTTATACTAGGATTTAAAATCACCTAAATCTAATAGCTTTAATAGGAAAATGCAAACTAAGCAAATAATAAGAATAATAAGAGGATATAAGGGTCGCTAAAGACTTACTAGGGAGACGCTAGTTAAACGCATAACTCCCTTATTATTAGCACACTTATACTAGGAATACAAAAACTCCTTATCTAAAAAGGAATAATTATAAATGGCCTTATATATAATATAAGGCTCTATAACCACAGGCTACGCCTAGAATAATGCTATTGCTATATATAATAGAGATACACCTAGTCTATATACGCAGCATAGGTATGCTGCGGCTACTATACAGGCCCCTATAATATAAGACACTACTTAAATTAAGACTAAATAAAATGCGTAAACTGCTACTAAAGTATATATAAGGCGTAGAAGAGAGAAGACTGCATTAAATATAGGAGATGGAAGGTAAGGGCTTAATAGCTATGGGAATAACTGTATGCCAGGTTATATAAATAAAAACAATAGGTAATAAGCTAGGGGGACGTAGATACCTTTTTAGCGTTTTCTACCTTTAATACTAGGGGGCTAGGCTAGCTATCCTAAGCCTTAATAGGCTAGAAGTAACGCCGCGTAATATTACTAGACTAATTAGGGATATAAGGGTCACAGGGGATATAAGGGAGAGGACGCCCTATAGAAAGGCCCCTATAGACAGCTACAGCAAGCTTAAAACCAGGATAATTAAGAATTAGACTTAACGCGGCAAATATAACATTCGCAGCCAACCTATAAAGGGTATATAGCTAACTAGTAAGATTAGGGGAAGAGCTAGAGATAATAACAGATTTAGATATAAAAGTGCTAGTAGAAATATAAGACACGGAAATAGAAAGCTCTATATAAAATAAATAGCGATTAGGGTATAAATATAAGAGATAAAAGTTCTAAAAATCCTAGAGAAAGTAGAAATAGAAAAAGTAAGGAATAAAGAAGAAATAAAAAACCCTTACTAGGGGTCCGCCACCTATCCATTATATAGTATATGTAAGAGGCCAGTCTGACCGGAACGTATAATTATCTAATTAATAGTGTAGAATAAGAGTTACAGATAAGTAGAAAGTAAGTTAAAAGTAGAATAAGCTTTATATATTAAAGGACAAATGCTTTCTAACCTCTTCTATTTAGAGACTAATTGCTAGTTCTTCTCTAGAGGAGAACTAGCTCCCTATATAATCCTTCTAAGACACTAGTAAACCCTTTACCCCTTATCTATCTAACTATGCCTCCTCTGGGATATTAGTGGGATATTAGTAAAACCTTTATCTGTCTTATCTAATATATACCTTTTAGGAGCGCCCATTATAATTGCCTCCCCTTTAAGGGTCTTGGTCCTTTAAGACTTTACCTCTTAATAAACTCTTATAGAGTTCCAACTAAAACCACTAGGGAAGTTCTTTAGTGGAAAGGTACTCTATAATACGGCTTATTACTAGTTCTTTACTAGTATAGAACCTTACTTTATCTTCTATTCCTCTGCTCTTCTTCTACTATAGCTCTTTACAGTGCCTTTATAATGGAACTTTAATAATAATAATAAAAATTAAATGGGATTTACCTTCCTTATTATAAGAATTTGTTATAAGCTAATCTGGAGGTTGTCCCGTACAATATATTAACTAGCTACTATCCCTATTTATCTAAAATAGGTCCTAACAATAACATTTTAATGTTAATTTCTTCCAGTTTATAAGCTATTGTCTTTTATACGTCTTTTTATTAACAACACTATTTATCTTGCCTTTTAGCAGACTGTTTTTTATTATATCTTAGCTTTTAGCTTCCGCATCTCTAGCTATTCTTTCTACTACTGCTCTGTTCTCTTCTTATAATATATCTATAGGTAATAGGATCCCCATTTTATCTCTTTAATAATACTAACTTCCTATAGTATTCTCTCGTAATAGCTTATAATTATACTACGCGTCCCCAGACTGGCAGTGGCGTTATCCCTACTCTATTAGCACTATAGACCACTTCTATTACTCATACAGCGGTTTCTCTAAAGTGCTGCCGTCGTTGTGTTTATGTGCTTATATTAGACCCTTCTTATACCTATAAGATGCCACGCTCTAGCGAGAATAGATCTAAGTATTCCTATTATCGCAGCTAGAAGAAGACCTATATTCTAGTATTTCTTATTCCATCCTATTCTAGATTTTACTAACTATATTAAATCCCCGCTGTTTATATATATAAGGCTCACCGGCTCTAACGCGCTATTAGGGATTTCCGTCTATATTAGAATAGTAAAAGATAGGGATAAAAGGTATCTTCCATTACTTATAGCCCTTTTAATTTAATGAGGGTTTCTACTGCTATAAAAACGCAGCGATCTTAGATATATAGTGTCTAGAAGCGCATATATAAGCAGTTTGTTCTTATAAATGACAATATTTATACTCTTACGCGGGCCTTTCTAGCCAGGTAAGTCTCTTTAGTGGTATATTTAGGAACTATACTAACTCTTTAGTTATTAACTTTTTAATCCTAGCCTAGATACTAATTTAGAACCTAGGGATAATACTAAGGATAGTAATAAAGATAAACATTTTCCCTGCCAGTCCTCTGGCCATAGTGGTCTATTTAGTTCCCACTACTCTAAGAAGAATATTGGTAAGAATGCTAATGCTTCTAGGGATAGGAGTGCTAATAATACTGCTAATAATAATATTAAGATAGAGGAGGAGGTTTCTATTACTACTTTTAGTATTTAAGTTATTATCTTATTCTTTTTTTCTTCTTATAGAATAGCTTTATATAGTGCCTCTTTAGTACCTCTAGAATGCCCTAATACTAGGAATTAACTTTATACTTTAGGGATGCCTCTATTCTTATTTTTAGTAACAGTCTATGTAAAAGTAGTATACTGCTATAATCTCCGTATATAATAAACAGGTAGTGTTTTTATAGGTACTTTACAATTTTTTAAAATTTCTAAATCTTTACTCTGTGTCTTTTTAATCCTCTTTATATTATTAACTCTACTATATATCTCTAGTGTTAGACCAGATACTCTCCTTTTATCCCTAGGGAATCCTTCTAAATCCCTAGGGCCCTTTCTTCTAATACTACTACTTATTCTTAAATAGTATCTTCTTTAGATAGCATCCCTAGTGGTTCTTATATAGATCCCTATAGCTTTCTCTTATAGGATTCTAGGATCCCTATTATAATAGTAAAATATTCCTATTTCTAATGCCTGTGCTTAACCTTATAGTTTTAATTTATAGGGTCTTCCCTATTATCTTATCTATAGTATATTTAGAACCGTTACTAAATCCTAATTTATAGTCTTTAGGAAAGTTTTAATTGCTATATTATATCCTAGCTAAAGGTGCTCCTTAGGTTCCTAACTGTTATATACCTAAAAGTATCCTTCCTAATAAACTAAAAATTTATATTTCTTCTAACGCCATCTTTAGTCTAGAATGTCTTCTACATTCTATTTTAGTTCTCTATTAATTTTGCTAAGTGGGGGTAGATCTATACTATTTCTTCTCTAGTATAACTCTAATAAGGAAATATAAAATATAGGATATATTAAATATAATTTCAGCAATTCCAATTTATAAGCTTAATTTCCTTTAGTTTTCCTAACTATCTTAAAGGGTCTAAGCCACCTATAGTCCAGCTTCTTCTTAATATATTTTATATAGATATTTTTTATAGATAGTAAGACTTCGTTTCCTATTTTAAATTCTTTAGGTATATATCCCTTATTATAGTACCTTTTTTATATAGCCTAGGCGTCTAGTAAGTACTTTTTAAGTTCTTCTCTACAAATTCTCATTTATTTAATTCTCTTGGACGCCACTAGTGCCTCTCTTTTAGAAATAATGTCCTTAATATTCTAGGGGTTATTTGCTTTTACTCCAAACAGTGCTTTATAAGGGGTCATTTTTATGCTACTGTGGATGCTTATATTATATATATATTACGCCAAAGCCAACTACAATGGCTAATTATTCTATTAATAATTAATATAGCAGCGGAGGTAGTATTCTAACAACGCATTTAGACGCTCTATTTGCCTATCTATTTACAGGTAAAAGGCAGTGCTTATCTTTTACTATATTTTTAATAAAAGACAGAATAAAGACTAAAATATACTGTTAAATATAGTACCTTTATTATATATAATTCCCCTTAGCATGCTAAACAAGAGCTATCGCTCTAAAAATAGGTCTGCAAGTTCCACTGCTATAATTATTATTATAATAGTAAAATACCCTAAAAACTTTATATATCTGTTAACGATTACTAGGATAGCATTAGTAACCTCTCCTATTCTTGTTTTGGTATGGGGTAAGCCTATTATAAAATCTATTATTAATTCTAATATAGGTCCTTATAGAATAGAAAGCACTAATAACTTATTATAGGGGCAATACCTAAATATCTATACCCTTTAGCACATATTATATCTTAATACATAGTCCTTAACTTCTTTAGATATTATATCCTAAAAGTATTTCCTTTAAACGGCCTTAAGGGTTCTATTAGCATCGTAGTAACCTCTAAAAGGGTTATTATAGAAGACCTTTAGAATTTTATCTTAAACTACTTGGTCCTTTAAGATATATATAGCACCCTTAAAGCGCAACAGACCCTTTTAGTCTTGCTACTATAGTTTTTTAGTAACTCCGGCTAAGTTAGTCTCTACTATATCTTTCTACCTCTTCCTAGTAATAAAGGCGTTCCTTTATTGCGCTTAAAGAAGAAGATCTAGAAAGGTTTTATATAAATTACTTATTTCTATTTCGCCTGCCGCTATTATAGACCCTAGGTATAACACAAGACGTTTTAAACTATTAGTGCTAGCAGATTCTCCTACTGTTATATAGTGTGCTATACTATAAATAAGCATCTTGCCTATCCCCTCTAAATCTAGAAACTTGTAGCTAATATGCCATTAAGTTAAAGGTGCCGTAATACCTCTAGCACATCCCATAGAATTCTCGCTAATTCTAGGGTATACCAACTTTATAATATCTGCTTGGTTTATAACCTAGTCTATAACTATATCCTACAGCTCTATAATTATGGCGCTTTATAGCTGCATTGCCAGGACCTCTACCCTACTGCAAAATTTAGTAGTTTTAGGAAAAGAGTCTTCTTTCTTTTTAAGTAAATTTTGCAATATGGGGATTATTTCCCCTATACTGTCCTGGATCCTCCCTATCTTATAATCTAAATATTTTAATAACCTATTAGCGGGATTTGTCTTTCCTGGGCAGTACATAATTTTAAAATTATACTATAATAGTGCCTCCGCCTATCTGGCTTATTAACCACTTAACACCTTTATAGTTATAAAGTATTCTAGGTTATTATAGTCTATAAGGACTTTAATAGGATAATTGCTTCCTATATAATAATATCGCCAGTGCTTTATTACTGTAACTATTACAAGCAGCTCCTGGTTGTGCGTTATGTAACACTACTTTATAGGGGTTATTTTTCTTAACTAAAACGCCATAGGATACTATTCTTCGTCTTTTAATTAAGATATAATTGCCCTTAGGGTGAAGCTAGATGTATCTATTTTAAGGTATATATATAGCTCCTAGCAGAAGTATATTAGAATAGGCGCTAATATAAATAAATCCTTTAACCAGTCTATAGCCTACTTAGTAGCTTCCCTAAATATAAAGGGTTCTAACTTCTTGCTATCCTTAGATCCCTTTAGCAGATTAATAATTAGGAGTATTACTTATAAGTAATAAATAATAAACCTTTAGTAGAAGTTTGCCGTGCCTATAAAAATCTATACTTCCCTAAATATTATAAGGTATAGCTATTCCCTAATAGCGTCTACCTAGCTTTTCTCCATTAACACTCCGTTAATACTAACAATAAAGCCTAGAAAATTAATACTAGTGATATAGAATAAGCATTTTTTTAGGTTTATATAAAGCTTATATTCCCACAGTCTTTCTAGTACCATTTATACATAGTATATATATGCTTTATAGTTATTAGAGTAGACTATAATGTTATTAAGGTAGACTATATATATTGTATCTAACAGGCCTAATAATGCCTTATTAATATAGGCCTAAAATATTACTAGTGCGTTGGTGAGCCTAAATGGCATCACTAGGTACTTAAAGTGGCCGTACTATATTTAGAACACCGTTTTCTATTTATTACCAGCTTTAATCTAGATTTAATAGTATATATCTTTTAGATCTAATTTTATCAATATCTTTATACCTAATAGCCTATTAATAAGCTCCCCTATTAAAGGTAGCAGGTAGTAATTCTTTATAGTAATCTTATTTAGCGCCTAATAGTTAATATAGAGGCGAAGGGTCTTGTCCTTCTTGGGTATAAATATAATTAGTGCCTACCCAGCTTATAGAAGGCTAAATCTATCCTCTCTAAAGATTGTCCACTATATACTAATATAATACTACCAGCTTGTTTTCTAATAGGTTATATAGTGGTCTAAAAGGAGGTTTTTTGTCTCCTATATCTATCTTATACTCCACCAATATAGGGTTAGGTAAGGTGTGCGCAGCTTCCTTATTAGCAATATCCTTTAGGTCTATATATTCCTATAGAATCTTTAGTTCCTTAACTATATATAGCCAGATATCCAAAAATAAATACTCTGTGTCCCCACTCTTAGGGTTAAGAGTAGTATATATAGTATACACCCACCCTTCTTCTTATATATAGCTTAAGAAAGTCTCTTAATCTTTAACTATAATGCGTGGTTAAAACTTCCGGTATTAATATAAGGCGGAAGGCTAATTAATGTCTGGATTAACTTGGCGAAGCTATAGGTATCCTAAAATAAGGTTATATCCCTTAATTTCTGCAGCGTAGAAGTATATATCCTGCGTATCCTATAGAATATCGCGGTCCTAGCTAACCATGGAAAAAGTTTGTTCCCTATAGCATGGAATCTAGTAGCCTCTAATACTTTAAATAGTACGTACCTGTGAGCTACTAAGGTCTAAATCCAATTCTTTTACTAGTAATTAAGAAATAAACCCTATAGTTGCGCTACTGTCTATAAGGCAGTCTTACATTACCTATTTATTATTAACTTAAATGGAAACGGGAATAACTATACAGTAGCTTACTTCCTCCTTCCCTTGCTAGCCTAGTGTAAGGGAGTAAAGGTCTACTAGGCTCTCTCTTTTCCTAATTCCAACTCTTGCTTTTTCTGCTAGTAGGAGCGCTAAATATGGCCCTTTTTACCACAGTTATAGCAAACACATATCTCTTAATTCCACTTATTTGGATTAAGGTTTTATCTATTATTATTTTAGGGTTAACTAGCGTTGCTCTAGGGCTATAAAGCCTGCTCACATTATCCTTCCGTAGAGTAGTTAGGTTAGAATCTTCCCCTATTATTAAAGCAAGGTTTAATCTTATGCTCTTTATTATTGGCGTCTTATTCCTTTTACTTACCTAGATAGTCTCTTTTAGTATTCTTAATCTAAGTAGCTTTAGAGATAAGCTTTTCTTAAGAGGTAGGAATTTTGCCATTTTCCTATATAGCCTATTAAATCTTAGGTTATAACTTGGCAAGTAGCTAGTAAAGTTATATAGCGTTGTCCCATAGGTCTAAGTAGGGTATATTGTTTTCTAGCTCTTCTAAGTAGTTTATAAACTAGACTACACTCTAGCCTTCTCACTGTTTAGCATTATAGTATCACTAGTTGTAATCCATCCCTTAATTAGTAGGGTCTTGGACCTAATTAACTAACTAGGACTTAAATTTGCTAAATCTAAGGGGTGTAGTAAGTTTCTTTTTATAGCGTATCCATAAACTCTTAACGGTGCCACGTAAGAAGGTAGAAGCAATTAGTATCTAATTATACTTATTAGAGTAATGTTTTAGATCTAGCCAAAACTTGGTTTTGTATTAACGGATAAAACAATTGCAGTTTTGGAGACTATTACTATTATACTCATTAGGTTCCTTTATACGGAATTTAGGTTTATCTAACGTTATAGCGTAGTATAGCGTTGCCCCTTTAAGTCCACTTTGTATCTAGGGTATCTATACTTCTCCTAATTGTTCTTACAATTGTTTTTAATAGTCTTAATATACTTATCTTAATTATATCTCCAACTCCTTTATTTTTTGTAAGGTCTTATATAGTAACCACTCTAATAACTCCCTAGCGGTAATTGTTTCTAAGGGTCTTAGAAAGTTAGACGGACTAGCCGTGGCTTTTTAATTTACTTCTTTATAAGTAGAGGGGATGCGCTTCTCTAAGGAGACTCTGCCAGCCTCTTGTGGTAAGGGCGTCGTTTTAGGGGGTAAGGAGGTATAGCCTATTATCGTTAATTAATAGCTATACATTCCTTCCATAAAGGATTGTAAGCAATTAGAATTATAAGAGGCCAGTTTAACTAGAACATATAATTATCTAATTAATAGTGTAGAATAAGAGTTATAGATAAGTAGAAGGTAAGTTAAAGGTAGAATAAGCTTTATATATTGAAGGACAAATGCTTTTTAACCTTTTTTATTTAGAGACTAATTGCTAGTTCTTCTCTAGAGGAGAACCAGCTCCCTATATAATTTTTCTAAAACACTAGTAAATCCTTTGCCCCTTATCTATCTAATCATGCCTCCTCTAGAACATTAGTAGGACATTAGTAAAACCTTTATCTGTTTTATCTAATATATACCTTTAGGAGCGCCCATTATAGTATAACTACGGCAATATAAACTACTATTTTGTAAGGCCCCTACTAAACAGTCTAGACCTAGAGAAATACTATATCCTTACTATATAAGAACCATATTATAATACCTATATATAATCAATATACTACCCCTAAGGATTTTAGCTCCTATATAAACTAAAAGCAGCTACATATATATGCTTTATAATTAGTAAGGCTATTAGCCTATTCTTATAGTTATAGCAGGCAGTTAACCTAAATATTATAGTTATAATAATTCAGATATATAGGGGTCTGGTATAAATTATTAATATATATAACCCTAAGGTTAAAGGAGTCTTATAAATAGAGAATATTATATTAGTAATAAGCTTATTAGAAACCAAAGGCATAGAGTCTATCCTATTAGGAGATATAAACCTCTACTACTATTACGGCACTGACCTCTCGCATACTGTTTCATACTGTCTCGTACTATTTCCTACTATTGGCTGGCCTACCACTAGCGCCTTGGCGCCTGGCCCTACTGCTTATACATAATACCCCTTTTGCCTCTTCTCCTCTTTATACCACAACGTAGTTATTTAGCTTACCTGCACAATGGCACTGTAACAGTTTATGGTATCTCCTCTTACGCCCTATCGCGATCTCCGCCTCCTAGTCCATAGTCTTTATTTTCCCAGTATAATCGCAACCTAGCGCGACTAACAACACTATACCATAGCCTTAGGCAATCTTAGTGTAGTCCTAGACAATCTTAGTATTACAGCCAGCCTTATAGACTTTAATTATATTATCCAGATCCCTTAAAATAGGCGACTATAATATAGACAATATCCCATTAACGAACACACGCAAAGCGCTTGCCTGCCTCTTTAATACCTCCCACCCTAATATTGCCTAGGCAATTAGGAGTGGCCTAGAGTACCCTAAGGACCTTAAGGTAGTAGGAACCTTTCAGCACTTCTCTATATATACACCCTTCTTAACTAGCGTTAAGAGTGATCTTTAGACTGTCTATAATAAAGGTTAAACTACAAAGCTTTAATATAAAGAAGCTTAGCATAGAATTAACTCCCTTAAGATACTTGAACTATATATAAAATAATACAAACAATAAGCTTTAATATATACTGAGACTATATAAAACCTAAGCTCTTAGATTACTACACTTACCTAGACTATTACTAATAAGAATACCGCTACTAGCTACCCTCTTCTAACTAAACCCTATAGAAAAAAGCGTAAAGCAAAAGACCTAACCCCGTTTAATGGCAAGGGATTACTAGCTAAAAAGTAAGAAAAATTTAAAATATAGGAAACAAAGATTTAAGGCGTTTTCTGGAGAGATGCAAAGTGCTTTAAAACCCTAATAGACGAAGTCCTTTATATGTCAGATATGCTAACTGATAAGGCTTATAACTATGTTAAGCATGGCCTTAATATGCTATATATACACCCAAACAACTTAAGTAAATGGACCTTCTCCGACTAAGAGTCTATGTTTGTGTATATAAGGAAGTACTATAAGACTAGAGACATAACCTAAGCAGCTAAAAATAAGTTGGATACCCTATACCAGGGCGAGTATAACTACTAGTCCTAAAAAGCAGAGCTTAATGAATTAATAATTAAAGTAAATAAGACTAAGGAACAAAAAGTGGATTTGCTTAAGAAGAATATCTCCCCTAAGATAAAGGACCTAGCCCTTACCCTTAGCTATAAAATTGGTAATGCTAACTATAAGGGCTGGAGCAAGCAGATAGATGTGTTTGCCTATAACCTATAGAACTACGCCCACTAAATAAAGCTAAACACCACTAAGCTAAGTACCGCTAGCAGCTATTAACCTACACCACCTAATAATACCCTAGCACCAGCACTATAGAATAACCCAATAGACCTTAATACCGTTAAATTTAGTAGTGGTAGTAGTAGCCTCCCTAATAACATCTAAAGACATTATATAGATAATAGACTCTACATAGTATGTGGTTAACCTAGTTACTAAAAAGATGCTTATAACCCTAGGAAGAACCTAAATCCCCTTCTAATGCCACTATGCCAACCCCTTTTTAGCTATAGTAGATTCTTTAGTAGAGGAGATAGCTACTAAGGCAGTAATTATAGACATGGACATAGACTTAGACACAGAGACTCGCCCCCATAATTCCCTTCCCTAGTATAACCCTAGCTAATAGTTCCGTACACAAATTACAGATTAGTCCTTTATACTACTACTAACTATAAGACCGGCTATGTTCTTAGTGAAGTACCCTCTAGCATATATATACCATTAGAGACCAACATATTAGGATATACTAGCTAAGACTATAGCTACTAACTAAGCCCTATGATCTAGTTATTAAAAGGCTAACCCTTAGACTAAGTTACCTTTAAGGGTTAAAACTATACAGGGAGGAAGATAAAAGGATTAGATCTATACTACTAGATTAGTTAGACCTTGTTCTAAGCCAGCTGCTACTTAATTTTAGAACAGTAAACAATAATAGAAATGCTATCCTTATTTAGACCTACCTCTCCTTATTACGCAACCTACTCCTAAAAGCTTTTATTAAAACAGTAAGCCTTATTAATAGTAGTAGTATAGCACTAGTGTTTATAGATAAAGACTTGCTTATAAAAAAGCATAATGTTATAACAAAAAGACTCCTAGTTCTAAAACCGCTCTGCTTTACTAATAGACTCCCATCTAGCTTTATTACCCATTACTTTATAGCAAAAATAACAATTAGCCACCATATAGAATCTATGCTCTTCTATATTATAAAGTTATTACCCTTAACACTAGTAATTCTTAGAATGCCCTGGCTTAAAAAACACAATCTAAGAATAGACTTCCCTATCCTAAAGCTTACTTTAACTCCAATTACTGCGCCTATAAACTATCTCCTATGGTATATCCCTAACTATAACTGAGTAGCACTATATAGATATATTACACAGCCAACCCTTAGATACTGTTAGCTAATAATAGAAGAGGTGCCTAATACTAGTAAGCTAATATATATAGTAAATAAAACAGAGATTCTGGAAGACTAGACTATTGTCTTATCCCTAAAAAAATAAACACTACTAGAACTATAAGTCCCCTATATATACCTACTTAACTTAAGTTAGCTAATAAGACACCTAACTTTAAGACATTTACTATATATATATGTAACCGCATGTATAATAGCTAAGGGCGTTATAGCCAAGGCTAAAACTAGAGCAGTTAAGACCTCCCCCCTATAACACCTAACCTTATACCTATCTCCCGCGCGTACCGTATAGGGCTGCCGCCTTATTTCCGCCCCCTTGGGCTAACTAAGCTATACTAGCCTAGCCGCAGCACTGGAGGACTAGATACGCCCTAACCTAAACAATATTAAATACACTTATGCTGTTAATTTTACCTAGTTCTATAAATAAAAAGGCGTAAAGGTGATAAGGATCTATATAGCAGAGTTAGTAGAACTGGTTAAACAAGAAGAATACTAATAGCTGCTTAAGGAGCTACCTATAGGCCTAATAGAAGTACTAAACCTATTAGAAAGATCTTTCTGCTGGCTGGTAGAAGGTAACTATATAATAGAGGAAGCCTGTAAAGCGCTACCCCCTTATTTCTATAACTTCCTTAGGATAAACCTAAAAACTAAGTCCAAGTCTTTACGCCGGAAGATAGTTAATACTGATATTAAGAAATTCTTAAAAGGTAAACCAGGATTAATCTATAAAGATATTTTACAACGCTTACTAAAGGAATTTCGCAAATATATTAAATACTTCCTCCCTAAAAATATAGATAAACTGCCCCCTTACCAACCATAGGACTATAAAATTAAAATTATGCCCAGAAAGTAGGCCCTATATTATAAAAATAGACCACTCTTACCTGCTAAACTTAGTTATATAAAGAAGTGGATTAACAAGATACTGGATAAGGGCTTTATCTACAAATTAACCTTACTAGCCGCTGTACTACTCCTCCTTGCTACAAAACTATATAAATCTACTATAACTACCAAGGCCTAAATACGGTTACTATTAAGAATTGGTACCTACTACTACTAGTTTATAAGACACTTAACGCACTCTCTAGCGCTAAGTACTTTATTAAACTTAATATAATTACTATATTTAACTAGATCTGGATTATAGAAGGCCATAAGTAGCTTACAGTATTTATTACCTAGTTTGGACTCTACAAGATATTGGTTACACTATTTAGTCTCTATAACGCGCCTACTATATTCTAAAACTATATTAACTATATCTTACACAACGCCCTTAATGACTACTGCACTGCATATTTTAATAATGTCCTTATCTTCTCTAAAACATGCGCTAAGTATATAAAATATATAAACAAAATTATTTAGAGACTCGGTAACGCTGGACTCTAGATTAATATTAATAAATCTAAGTTCTATACTACTAAAATAAAATACCTTAGCTTAATTATCTTGACTAATAGCATGACTATAGACCCTAAGAAGGTGTAGGCCTTATAAGAATAGAAGGACCTAATATTAGTTAAGGAACTGTAGCAATTTCTTAGCTTCGCGAACTTCTATTAATAATTTATTTAAGGCTACTCTAAGGTAGTTAAGCCTATAACTAGGCTACTAAAGAAAAGTACTAGTTGGTTATAGGGCCCAGATTAAGCATAGGCGCTCTAGACCCTAAAAATAGCGTTTACTATAGCACTGGTCTTAGTATACTATAACTATATAAAGAAGACTGTAGTAGAGATAGACGCCTTAAACTAGGCTTTAGGAGGAGTGCTTTACTAAGCTAGTAAAAATGGTAAACTTAAGCCAGTTGCATTCTTCTCTACTAAGTACTCTGCCCCTAAATATAACTATAAAATATATAATAAGGAACTCCTAGCAATTGTAAAAGTACTAGAAGAATGGTGCCCTAAACTATAAGGAACCAAGTAACTATTTAAGATTATTACAGACTATAAGAACCTCTAGACCTTTATAATAATAAAACAACTAAACCAGCGCTAAGTCTGTTAGGCTAAGTTCCTTTCCTAGTTTAACTTTATTATTACCTATAGGCCTAGTATAAAAGCTATAATCCTAGACGCTCTTAGCCGCCTCCTAGGCGTAGTACCTGCTAACACTAGTAATAAATATCTATAATACTAAGACCGCATTATTTTACTACAAAAAAAAGTTAACCCTACTATTCTAGATGAGCTACTAAGCAAATCCCAAAACTAGAGTATTAAAGACTTTATTATAGTAATAAACCTAGAGCCTAAAAAAAACCCCTTAAGAAACTTATTAAGAATGCCTATAAGGAGAATAAACTAGCTAAAGATATATTGGCCGCACTATAAGAATAGGAAGGCCGTAAGGCATGCCGCTAGCCTAAGTAGATTAGGAAGTTGCTCCACTATAATAAATCTAAATGCTTAATTATCAACGGCTTAATCTACTATAGAAACTAAGTATTTGTCCCTAATTTACCTGAACTTTAACTAGAGGTTATATACCGTATATATAGTTTAGGTCCTACAGGCCACCTGGGTTGCATTAAGACTCTAGACCTCCTTAGTTAAACCTATTAATAGCTAGGTATTTTATAGTTTATAGCTACCTTTATAAAAGACTGCGCTCTCTACTTTTATATAAAGACCCTATACTTAGCATCACTTGGCTTTCTAAAACCACTAAAACTACCAGTCCGCCCTTAGACTAATATCTCTATTAACCACATTATTAACCTGCCTAAGTGCCTTTATAATGGCAATATATATAGATATATCTTTGTTATTGTTGACTGCCTAATAAAGATAAGACACTTTATTTTTGTTACCAGCCTAGATATTAAGGAGCTTGTTAAAGCATTTACCCACACTGTCTATAAGTTATATAGCGCCCTAAGTACTATTATTTCTAATAGAGGGTCTTTATTTATCTCCAACTTCTAGTGTTGCCTAAACTAACGCCTAAAGGTAACCTTAAACCCTAGTTCTATATGGTACCCTAAAATAGATAGTTAGACTAAGATCGTTAACGTAGTAATAAATAAGTACCTATATACTTTTATAAGCTTCACCCAAGATAACTAGGTAGATTGGCTCCCCCTTACCAAGTTTGCCATAAATAACTAAGTTAATAAGACTACAGGAATCTCACCGTTCTTTGCTAACTACGGCTATAACCTATATTTAGGTATTAAACCAGCGGGCCCCTAGCTATTAGCCCTATTTATATATATAAAGAAAGAGTACTTATAAGCTAATGCTATTGCTAACCACTTTAAGCGTATCCTAACTTAGCTTAAAGCTTTAGCTTATATCTCCTAGTAATGCTATAAAGATAATGCTAATATAAAACGGGATAAAGGTATAATATTTAAAAAGGATAATATAGTTATGGTTAGCCTTAAAAATATAAAGACTAACTGGCCTAAGAGGAAGTGGAATAATAATTAGGATAGACCCTAGCCCGTCTTAGCTGCCTATAGAGGGGCAGTTATGGTGGACCTCCTAGACCATATTCGCGTTAATAAGTCTTTCTATATATTAAAAGTCCGCCTTTAGTTCCCTAAGGAGATTTCTAGCTAAGCACGCATTAATAAAGCGGAACATTATAATATTATAGGCAGGATAGCCAAAAGAGATAACAACGGTTATATTATGGACAAGTAGGAATTTAAAAAAATTCTTAATGTATATAATAAACAAAGGGACGAGCACGGCTTAACATACTGTATTAAGTGGAAGTATTATAACTAAAAAACCTAGGAACCTAAGAAGTCTCTAAAAGGGTACAAGCGTGCACTACTAAAGTTTTATAAATAATACCCTAAGAAGCCTGGACCCCTAGACTGGGTATAAGGTAAAAGAGACTTACCACGTTAAGGCTGTAGGCGATAACCACAATAATTTAAAAAAGTTAAGATCTTATAGAACTTTAACCGCCGGTTAAAGTTGTCTAATTAGTTAGATTCTTGCTAAGAGTACTACGCCTAATTAATTTAGGCGGTAGTATAGAGTTCTGCTAACGCTATTTGTTGAGCTAACTAATTAGGATTTTTCATCCCTGGGATAGAAAATTGCTATTAGCTTAGCTAAAAGTGGTAAGTAAAACTAACATTTTTGCGCACTAAGTCCACTATTTTCTACTAACACTGTAGCTACTGATTATGTAACCACAATTTACTAATACTGTAATATTCTGTTCTGGAGTTACTTATTTAGTTTAGGGACCAGATCTTCTAGGGGAGGGGAGTACTGTTACAGCACTGACCTCTTATATACTGTTTTATACTGTCTTGTACTATTTCCTACTATTAGCTAGCCCACTACTAGCGCCTTAGCGCCTGGCCCTACTGCTTATATATAATACCCCTTTTGCCTCTTCTCCTCTTTATACCATAACGTAGTTATTTAGCTTACCTGCATAATAGCACTGTAACAACTACTTATAGTAAGGGGGTATCTATATCACTGCTAAATAATAGGTAGAGTGCCTATTAAGAGCTATAGATATTTAGGGCCTTAAACTAGCTACCCTTCTAGAAGCAATTATATAGCAATAAGGTACCGCTAGAAGTATAATTAACCTTACATTTATAGATAAAGGCCTATCCTAGAGACTTAAAAGGCATAACCCTAAAGAAGAGTAGGCACTTGCCTTAAACTATATCCCTATCTAGATATAGCTAGACCTAGATATTAAGGCGTAACTAAATAGCAAAAGATATGTAATAAGGAAGCTTAAGATAGATAGCTTCCTTAGTATAGCTAAACAACAACTTTAAGACCTAAAAGAAATTTACCTAATACTAAATAAGCGAGGCTTATTAGCTACCCCTAAGGAAATTAACTAAAGACTAGAAAGGATTTAGGCAGTAATTTAAAATGGGCTAAAAGAGCACTACCTAGTCTTAAAACTAGGCCCCTATATATAATACATATAGTTCGTATAATATACAGTTTTTATTACTAGCTAATAATAAGTAAGAAAGAAATATAAGTAGCCATAACTTTAAAGATAAGAAATAATATAAAGATATAAGAAACTAGTTAAAGAATACCCTAAAAAAAGAAATAAGGAATAACTAGAGACAGTTTATAAATAAGTATACTTTTAACCTAAGCCTCCCCTATAATAAGGGCCTTTAGGCTATAGTAAAATAGGTAAAGAAAAAGGTAGGGCGCCTAGTAGAAAACTTATACCTACTACCCCTATAAAGAGTAGGGGAGTTATAGGCCACTAATAATAATAATAAGAAGGCAAAGATCCTTATAAAAAGGTTCTTCCCCTAACCAGCTCTAGCAGACCTTAGTAATATTATAAGTAAAATACCAGTAACTCGCCTATGGGTTAATAGCAATATAATAATAAAGGAAATAGCCAGAACTATTAGCCGCCTTTTAAATAATATAGTATTAGGACTAGATGGGATACTAAATAAGGCCCTAAAGACCTATAAACTACTTATAGCACCTTAGCTTATAGATATAGCTAGAGTATACTTTACTATAGGCTACTATCTATAACTTAGAAGGTCTATAATAATGGTTATCCTATAAAAAGAAGGTAAAGCAGACTACTTAATCTTAGGAAGCTACCGCCCTATTGCCTTAAAAAACACCCTTAGGAAGATCTTAAAAAGGGTAATAGTGGTCTGTATAATAGATATGGCTAAGGAATATACCCTATTACTATAAAGTTAAATAGGGGCAAGAAAGAACCGCTTAATACTATTAGCACTTATATTACTTACCGCTACTATTAAATCTACATAGGCAATATAAAGGGACTTTATAGTATTAATGCTTAGCCTAGATATTAGTAGTGCCTATAATAACATACCCTATAAACGCCTCCTATACATCCTTAGGGTAAAGGGCTTCCTAAAATGGATTATATAATTTATTTAAGGGTTTATAGGCCAAAAAGAAATATTATTAGTCTTTAGTAGATACCGGAGCCCCCCTATTATAGTTGCAATAGGAATACTATAAGAATTACCCCTCTTATCTATACTCTTCCTTTTCTTTATAAGCAACCTATTTAAGTCCTTTAAGAAAGGGGCAACCTAGGGAATAGGCTTTATTAATAATACAAACCTAATTATATATAGGCTAATAGCTATAAAGAACTATAGAACACTAGAGAAAGCCTATAATACCTATATAGAATAGACAAGACAATATAGAGTCTAATTCTTACTAGAGAAATACTAGCTAATTTATTTTATAAGAAAACGTAACTAACTTATAAATCTCTAGCATATAATCTATATTTAAGGCTTTAGGGGCTAACTAGTTTAAGGCCTAAGGGTATTAAGAGTATAGGTAAATAGTAAGCTCTAGTGGAGCGTATATACGTTATAAGCGGCCTATAAGGGCTAAGTATAGTATATCATAATATCTAGAATTATTAATTCTATATAGGGTCCATGCTTTTAGAGGTTACGCCTACTATATATAGCAGTTGTCCAGCCAACTATAACATATAGATCTAGTATTTGGGCTATAGGAGAAACCAAAAAAGGCCCCTCTAAATTACTCCTTAAACTACTCTAAAAGGTCTAAATAGCCTACCTCTAGAGTATAATAGGTAGGTATAAGCAAATAGCTATAGCACTACTTAAGAAGGAAGCTAATATCCCCCCCTATAATTATATATTAAAGCTACTATAATATAAAGGGTGTAAAAGGAGCGCAACTCTAGTATTATAAAGTATATTAAGTTACGCCTAAATAAACTATAGAGGGACTCTAAGGTGCCCTATAAGAGAGCTAACTAATAACCCTAAAGTAGGGAAAATATATTAGAGAAATAGGTAGAAAAAGCAGAAGAAGAATAGTGCTATATTAGGGCCTAGGCCTATATAGAGGAGAAAGGAAGATATATAAGAAACTAGTAAAGATAATAATAAGAGAGAGAAAGGGGCTAAAATAGAGTATAAAAAAGTACTAGGAAACCATCTACTATAATATAATACTAGTTAGACTAATACTAGAGAGGTATATAGGAGTTAAAGATATAGAGGCTGTTTTAGGCAAAAGAAACCTAGGCTGTAGTATAGTTAATGTAACAGTTCACCAGCACTACGCTGAGACACGAGACCGTCGCCTAAGAGGCTCCGAGACACAATCGACGCCACCCTCGTATGTCTCGGATACGGTCAAATATTGAGTCATAGACTACGGAGTTCCGGGTCTACTTTCATGTATTTAGTTCACTTGATTTCCATAGATTTAGAATTAAGTCGTTCTTTTAATACCCACACTTGCACTGTTACAGTTATAAGTCCGGATTACACTACCTACTAAACCAATTAATCTACTACCTTATTTACGAAGTCACTACTTCTACCACCTTTACAAGTGTCTTGAGCTTCTTCACCTACCAAACGAACGGACGGTCGCACCTAACCGACGAACGTACCTAACAGACAAACGAACTGACGAATTAAATCAAAAGCTTAAAACGTTAAAATAAGGTTTCGCCAAGACGCTAACCTAGGACCCTACTTAATCTGTTAAATTCTAAAAATGACAACTAATACAGACGGACCTTATTTAAAATTTAACCTTATCCTTAAAAAGCCATCTAATTAGATGCAATAGTTCTTTATTATTTAAGATACTGCTAAAACAAACAACGTATGGCAGTACATCGACCTATTAAAGAAGAAAGACAAGCTTCCGAAGCTAGAACCTCCGAATCGGCCTATACCAAGAGACGTGCTTCCTACTGCTATATTAATAGCTAAGCTAGATCCAAACCAACTTATTACCTATAATTAACTATATGCGGAGTATAAGGACGACCTCCGCGTGCACTAGAAGTAAGAGCAAGCCATAAACGATATCAGCAATTATATCGTCCGCACAACGTTAGTAGCCTACCTCCCTCTTATTAAAGACCTCGGAATAGTATACAAACGCCTTTAAGAGTTAAAGACTGTACTCGCCCCTACCACCTTAGGTCAAAAGCGCGACATCCTAAATTAATACACAGCTCTTAAAGCCTATAACAAAAAGCAGAGCATTAAAAAATGGTTAAATAACTGGAGGAGCGTCTATAAGCTAGCAGAGAAATTAGAGCTTCCAGACGTATAGGGATTTAGGCCCCACTATAATTTTGTATAAGCTATTAAAGCTATCTCTTCTAGTTTCGTAGGAGTACTAAAAGTAGACCTAATTAGGAAAGAACGAAAAGATAAAAAAGCCCTATCCATTATTAACCTCATTAAGGAATTTAAGGAGCACTACCGCATGCAGTAAGCATCGTCTACCTCAACTGCCAATAACTCTGCATTTGCAACCCTTTAAAATAATTCCAATTTAGACTCTAACGGCAATTCCAATTCTAACAGTAATTTAAATTTAAATTTAAGATGGAATAAGGAATGTATATACAGCATTATATATTGGTTTAACGACTGCTATTACATTGCTAAGTATAAGCGCCCTTAAGGATGGAGACTAAGGGCAGATATCTAGAAGAAAGTAGACAAAGCTATCTTATCTACACCTTAGATTAAACGTATTGTTAACTAAATCTAAAAAAGAGAATAGGAAGTAAAGGAGAACAATTAGAATACAGAATCTATAATTAATTTTGATTTTAAAACCCTACCTTCTACTAAACTAACTAGCTATGCTGCCGTGTTTAGTACTGGTTAAATTCCTTTTAAACTCCAGAATACCTGGATACTTAACCCTAGTGTAGATACCCACGTCTGTAATAATAAAGAAGACTTTACCTTCTTATACCTAGTAGCAGAAGACGACTACCTAATTACTAGCGGAAATTTTGTGAAAATTTAAGCCTACGGAATAGTAACTATTACTATTAATATACCTACTGGGAAGTTAAAAATGAAGCTATCCTATGTAGCACTAGCACCTACCTTTTTTATAAATATTATAGCACTTTTAAGAGCTACTAATAATGACATCTATTTTAACTTAGGACGAAATGTGCTATACCGTCTAGCAACTAGTAAAATAGTCTACTATATAAAACGACTAGGGGGCTACTGGGCACTAATGCACAGAGAGCCTAAAAATACCCTAGACTTGACAACTTAATCGACCTTCTTAATAGGAAGATTTTAACTAAGCTAAATGGCCCATAAACTAATCGGAGCCATAGCTACAAGATGGTATAAGATACTTAGCTATGTAGGACCTAATGCTATTACATAGCTTTCTAAGCATGTTATTGGCGCAGAGCTAACCGAATTTAAAACCAACGAACGAGCACCGCTTAAAATCGAATATGAAGTTTGCTTATTAGTAAAGCACACGCAGTAGATCTCTTAAAGATAAAAACATAACTTTTTAGCTACTTAACTATTTAAACGGCTAGCATTTAATATTATCTACCTTGGAGTACTAGGGTATAACGGCGATAGATATACCATATACTTCTAAGAATAAGGATAAAGCTACTATCCTACCTACCATTTACAAGACTTACCGCTTAATTAAGACATAATTCTACTAAGACGTTGTCTTCTTCTAGAGCGATAATAAATAAGTATTTAGATAAATAGAAGACACCCTAGATACGTAGTATGCAGACAAAGGCATTACCTTTAAATGCTAAGCACTGTATACTAAAAATGCTAAGCACTGTATACTAAGGAACAAAATAGCGGAGCTAAAAGATCTGGAAGAACCCTTATGGAACGATTAAGGTCTATATAGCTAGAAGCATCCTTACCCCCATCTCTAGGACCAGAAGCTTTCCTTGCTACTAGCTATATACTTAATTAAACACTAAATAAGCAGCTAGGGTGGAAAACTCCGTATAAGGTCGCCTATGGTAAGCTGCTATTACTTACCCATATGCACAAATACGGTTGCAAGACCTATACGCTGAATAAACAAGTTAGAAAGGGAGATAAACTAGCTCCTTATGCATTAATAGGACACTTAGTTAACTACAATTTAATAAATATCTATTAAATTTGGATTCTAAGCCTTTACAAAGTCATTTAAACTAGAGACGTTATATTTAACAAGACCTTATTCTATAACCCTAAGGGTTAAAACATTAATTACCTACTTAGGGAAGTATTAAAAGACACCATCCAGGTAATTAGTTTACCAGAACCTCTCTATAAGGACGAATCTAAGGAAAAATCTATCCTATATAGACCTACCTTAAATATAGATCAAACGACTATATTAAACGACTCGGCAGAGCTTCCTATAAAGGACATTAAACAGCTACTAATACCTAGCAGAACGGTATCTCTGGATCTGCTAGAAACAAACACCACACCGGGAGGACTTCAAGATAATATCTTAGATACAATTAAAATAGGTTCTACCTAGCCAAGCAGTTTACCAGAACCGTTAAATATAGCTCTACAAGCTAATAAGGTCTCGGCCAATCCTTCTGCCGACCTCGTCCTACCAGAAGGTTCCAAACGAATTCAACGTCAAGCGTACGCAGCAGTACTAGCCAATATACCTACCCTATTTGGTTACTACGCTGGCTTTGCCATAGGACTAGTAAAGGATATTAACTAAACTAGATCCTCCCTGTATTAAGATAATCTTCCACCTAAACTAAGAAACCTTAAAGAGCTAAGAAAGCACCCTTTAACTGCCGGCTTTTAAAAGGCTATGGAAAAAGAATACAATAACCTGAAACGCCGAGGGATATTCAAGACTGTACTAAAAGAAGAAGCACATAACGAGCAAATCCTTCTACTGAAATGGGTCTTTAAATACAAGTTTGACAGTAACGGTTACCTTTAAAAGCTAAAGGCTTAACTATGTGTCCGCGAAGACCTGCAGATCACCAAAGAAGAGACCTATATAGCAACCCTAGCTGCTTAAATATTCCGTGCCCTCATAGCTATAGCAGCTGCATTTGATTTGGAGATTTGATAGTATAACGCTGTAAACGCATTTACAAACGTAAGACTAGTCAAGCCAGTCTACTGCTATTGCCTAGAAGGCTTTAATTAAAACGGACATATCCTAAAGCTACTTATAGCGCTATACGGATTAAAAGTCTTACCACTACTTTGGTATAAAGAGCTTACTAGTACACTAGCTAAATTTGGATTAAAGCCTGTCCCAGATACGAACTGCCTTTACACCAATAGATAACTTATTATCTTCTTCTATATAGACAATATTGCCGTTCTATTTGCTAAAAAGGACCTTTAAAGATTAGAAGAATTTAAAGCTAAACTTCTATATTAATACGAGATCCGTGTACTAGGAGACCTACAATAGTTTCTAGGAATTTAAATTAAACAAGATCATGTAAATAGAAAGCTCTGGCTCTGCCAAGATTCCTATATTAAAAAGATAGCCAGTCGATTTAATATTTAACCAGGAAGATTTCCTAAGTTACTACTTCCCACCAAAGAACTGATTCCGTCCGACTAGTAGACAAACCCTTAAAGAATACTAGCCTATTAGCAACGGGTTGGTTCTCTTACGTACCTTGCCGTATTTAGAAGACCTGATATTACGAAGACGTATTCTAAGCTAGCCGAATTTCTTACCAATCTAAATTAAAAGCACCTTAATATATTAAACCAAGCCATTGCCTATTGCCTTGGAACAAAATCTACAGCTATTAAATACTCTGGCGAAGTATTTAGAGCACACGTCTACTTCAGAAACCCTAAAGGAGAAGACGTTACCTTTTATAGAGCATTCGACGCAGCATTTGCGGACCATAAAGAGACTAGACAGAGCTCTTAAGGATACCTTTTTATGCTATTTAGAGGACTAATTAATTAGAAGGCAACCCTATAATAATTAGTAACTCGCTCGACTACCGAAGCGGAGCTTCTCTCCCTGTCTATAGCTGCTGTTGAAATTATCTGGTGGCAGCGTTTCTTTAAGGCAATCGGTCTTAATTTAGAACGCAATTTTACCCTACTATGCGACAATATGCAGACTATACGACTCCTAAGACAGGATACACCAAAGCTTGATACCAAGCTACGACATATCGACGTCTATTAGCACTGGCTTAGACAGGAAGTCTAAGACAAAAAGATTAACGTACAATGGGTCCCTACAGACAAGATGCCTACTAACGGTCTTACTAAGATCCTACCCCGTTAAAGGCACGAGGTATGGATAAAGCAATTAAATCTGGTGGATATTCAATATTAGATTACTGCTACAACTAATAAAGACTCTTAAGTATTACCCTATACTACTCCTAAAGTTGTATCTAAATTTCCTATTTTAGTATAGCTTCTATCTTCGTTTTATTTTCTATAGCTTTAACTACACCGCTAAATCTGGGGGGATGTATAACAGTTTACTAGCACTACGCTGAGACACGAGACCGTCGCCTAAGAGGCTCCGAGACACAATCGACGCCACCCTCGTATGTCTCGGATACGGTCAAATATTGAGTCATAGACTACGGAGTTCCGGGTCTACTTTCATGTATTTAGTTCACTTGATTTCCATAGATTTAGAATTAAGTCGTTCTTTCAATACCCATACTTGCACTATTACAGTTAATACTATAGAAGGTAAATACCTAAGGGCTTTAAGAAGGCCTAATAAAGGCAGAAAATATAATAGTAATACTCCTAAAAATGGGAATAATAGGACTAAAAGATTAGCTCTACTAGGTAGGTGTCCTAGTAGGTAGCCTAAGATATAAATATAGCTGGCTAAGACAGACACTAAAATATATAATACTATTATGCCCCTTATATACTAACTAAGAAGTAATACTTTTAGTAGCTAGCATAGAGAACTATAATACACTACTCTTAATATAAAAAGGTCTTAAGGTAGTTACCTAGTAGCTTATTAGCTAAAATATACTAGACTAGTTTTAGGTCGTAAAGGAAATAGTAATAAAAGGCAAAGGGGTAAGTACTAGGCGCCCCCTAATAACTCTATAGTAGTAGAGTTAAGTTCGCAATACTAGTACGTCTATAGGCTTATTATAGTAGCAGTAGTTCCTAAAAAGGTTAAAAAGTAAAGTAGTAAAGCACTATAGGTAACTTATAGGCGCCTTATAGGCGCTATATAAGCAAGTCCTAAAGGTAGGGAGATAGATTATAGGGTTTTCTTATATAGAGTTTTCTTCCTATATATATATAAGGAGTAGTCTATATAGGCCTAATAGGGATCTAAATTAGACATTAAGCAATAAATTATTATTATTATTAATTAATGTCTGCTATAGATCCTATCTTGGCCTATATAGACTACTCTATTATAGGGGGGAAAACTTATATATTTATAGGAAGAAAAACCCTATAGTTAGGGGAGGAAAAACTCTATAAGCTATCTTAGTAGGATAAAAAACCCTAATTTGCTATATCTATCTATAGAAGTGGCCCTATAGGCCTATAGCTATATCCTATTCTCTTTAAATATTTAAACTCTTTAGGAACTACTACTTCCTTTTTTAGCTTATCTAAAACTAGGGTTTACTATATCCTAGCTAAGCCTTGCTAATTAATTACTATATACTTTATATTCCATATTTTAACCATCCCCTATATACTATCTCTTATAGACTATTACCGTATATACTCCTTCTCCTTCCTCCCTAGAGCTATTAAAGGTATAAGGGGGGTTTATCTATAAACCACTATTATACCAAAAGGCGAGCGGGATGTGTGTATATCTGGGTATCTTTTATGCCTAGGCCCTAGTTACTAGGCCCTCGCCAAGGGTCACCACTCCTTAAGAGGAGATAAGGAAAAACGTATGGTAATATCCAGGCTGCTAGGTAGTACTTAGTAGTTGATGGCGAGTGACCGCATGCTTCGCGGGCGATCGCCCTAGGGGTTAGGAGGGGGGTATATTTGTTCAATCGTTCGCTCGCTCATTCGTTGATGTAAGAGGTCGTTAATGCTTTCTATCGGGGGTTAGGGGATGTTATCGAATACCGTATATCCATGTTGGATCGTACAGGTGCCCAGTAGGGGAGTAGTAGTAGCTGTTATCGTAAAGGGGTACCATTAGCAGTGGTTTTCGGGATCTCACTATCCTATGTGAAAACTTTTCACTACCGCCCTAATACTTATAACCATCACCAGGCCTACCTATACGCTATACGACGTCTCTACGTTGGCTCTAAGTCTAAACTTGAAAGTCTTTGCGCATCCTGAACTTCTGCAGGGATGTTCTCGCGCACTTGTTCCAGGAGCACTATGCTTAGTCCGTATCGTCGCTATTAGCATATTCGCCCTCCCCATACTCATAGTCAAGGTCCGGATGGCCGTCAACGCCTTCAAATGGTAAGATCTCACGATCAGGGGCTGTTAAGGCATGTTAGCATGCACTCTGACAGTTAAGCAAGGGGCTCCACTAACGGACGTCCCAACCCTGAGATATCTCGTAAGCCCGCAACTCTTCCCTGCTCATGGCACGGAGTTCTCTAAACGATTTCAGCTTTATATTCTGCGCACTGCTATAATCTGGTAGCGTCTTTTGCAGTACGGAGGTCGGGGGCACTTGAGTCGTTAATGGGGCTGATGAGGACTTTTTAATGGAAGTGGTCGAGGTGGAGAACTTTTCGACGGCACGCTTCGCGGCCAAGGGCGGCGAGTCTTCAATGGAGGAGGTTGGGGCCAAGCTCTGAGGGGAAGGGCGTTTGGAGAAGGGTAAACCAGGAACGGAGGCAAGACGCAGCGGACGGTTGACTGCTGGCTGAGATGACGCTTTCATGGTGAGACTTGCTTCTCGTCTGTGGCAGGCCATTTCGGCATCCCGCTTCCTGGTTGACTGTTGGAGCATTATGCAATATTCAAGAAAAAGCTAAGCTGTAGAGGACAAGAGGTGGAGAGTTAGAAAGGGAAAGTAGTGAAAATGCTAAGAAGTTATAAGTTAAATTAGCGTGTGATCTAAGCCGTGGCTGTGCAGCCTAGGTGTGTACAGGTCACTAGACCCGACCTGGTCCGTGCTTTCGTGGCAAATTTTTTGTGCTAAGAATATATTTAGGACAGCGGTAGCGGGACACCCCCTAATTGATATGCGGACACCCCCCAATTGATATACGGACACCCCCAACTGATTGAGTTTAGTTCCTTCCTGATCAAGTTAGAATCACGTGAATTTAAGTTGTTTGCATCTGCATCGCGAAAATCAAATTATTAAAATGTAACTCTTATAACTGTAGCACCTCGATTGCGCAGTACCCTATGAGGCGCCGCGTGAACTTATTAGGTTCTGCTACCTCTGCTTGATGTCTACGAACTGCCTGTCTAAGAACTACCTGTCTACAAACTGCCGTTTACATACTGCCTCTGCGAGCACGCAGTCGCCCCAACCTGCGCCCGCGCCCACGCTAATGGCTCGCGACAAGTTGATATACCAACGCGAACAGGGCCAACCAGGTGGGCACGGCGGCACTTAATAGTTAGAGGCTGGGGTGGAGATAGGTAAGGCAAATGCGAGGTAATGTTTTGGGTATGGGCGCGCGACTATCGCGCGACGGTCGCGCAATGATTTGGATGCAAACAACTCAAATTCACGTGATATTCTAACTTAATCAGGAAGGAATTAAACTCAATCAGGAGGGAGTTTTCGAATATCAATTGGGGGGTGTCCGAGTATCAATTAGGGGGTGTCCCTCTACCTCTGTCCTATATTTATAGGTTCTTAATACAATCCACAAGAAATGGGAAAATTTTGCACAAATGCCGACTCTTCAGCGGCATGTCATCACACTTATATACGTCTACCGCTTCCAAATTTCATCCTGTACATCTCGCAAAGGAGCGTCCTCTAACCTATTACCACCTCCTCATACACATCTTTTCCTCCCCGCGAATCGCGCCCAAGAAAACTCGTAGCGTCATAACCCATAATTCATACATCACAGCAAGCTCGTCCTCTTCGCCAGCTTCGCATACATCTTCGCGGCGGGGCTATCCGCGAGCTCGAAATCAACCCCGACGGTGCTAGCCGGCCGCAAGCCCGACTTTCTCTTCCCCAGCCCCGGAAAGCCCGCCATCAGGCCGCCTCCCCGGTGCTCCTGCACATCCACCGGCTTCTCGCCCGGCTCCATGTACAAGTGGTCGCCCTCGGTGTTGACGAACCAGTTGACCTGGTACTGCTTCCCCTCGGGCCCGCCGCCGCAGCTGCCGGCGAGCAGGTGCGAGGGCGGCGAGTTGACGGCGAGGGTGAAGAGGTTCGGGGGCTCGGAGAAGTCGGTCACGAGGCCGCGGTGGGCGAGGAAGTAGACGAAGACGAAGACGTTGAGGAGGAAGACGAGGAACAGGATGACAATGAAGCCGCGCGACGACGACGACGCTGGGCCTGACGCGTATTCCTGGCCGCGGATGGCCCCCTTGAAGTATTGTGTTGCTGGGGGGTCAACGGTGGGGTTGGAGTAGTTCTGTTCCGGTGCGTTAGCGCTGGGAATGAGAGAGCCAGGGGGGAGAGAGTAGCTTACCCAGAATTCAACAAACGGCGAGTCCTGCGCGCTCATGAGCAATGTGCACCCAGCCATAACGGCCAACGCCTCCGCTGGACTCGGCAGCGCCTTGTTCAGCTCCGGCTCTTGCAATATCAGCTGCGTTAGCAGCCGCGAGTTGCTCGCGTTGGCGTCTACGATGCCGGTATGCAGAGACAGGCTGTTCGCCCACTCCGTGCCAATGTATGGCCAATCCTCGTTCGCAACCCCCGTAGTGGCGTTTGATAAGCTTTTAATATATGCTAAGTCATCAGTAGGGTCCTCACATATGGCCTCCATCGTACCACCGCTCCCGGTGGCGTTGTATCGGGTTGAGCAGTTGGGAGTTAGGCTGACTTTCATAGAACAGAGGACGTATGTAGTACCATTGTCAAGACCACTACTGCCGAGTAAGTAAATGGAATCTCTGCCGTAAGGGAAGTAGGTGTGGTTCATGATAGTGTTGAATGGGGGTGGATATTTGGCAAAGACAGGGGAATGGCCTCCGTTATCATACCACCCGAAGAGATCGTCAACCACAGTCTTGTTCGTGGTGGTTTTTGCTTGGATGGAGTTCTGCCATGAATTCAAGTCGACGGGTTTTTCAGCATGAGGCCACGTCTCATAAACAATGGGCGCTAGCTCGGCTTTGTCCATGTTCGCACAAAGAACATGAATTACTGGGCTGGGTACGGAGGCGTGGAGAGAGTAGATACCTAGTCCGTCTAATTCTTCTGGTTGGATAATGCCATTACGTTGATCCCGTGCTGCTTGGAAAACCCCAGAGTGTGGCATCGCGAGAGACACATTATTGATGATTCGGCCGTTGAATTTCTTCGAAGCGTCGGGCACACTCACGACTTGGACCCAGGAGGCCGTAATCGATGTATTCTCATGAAGTAAGCCAAACCCCTGTGGTCTTTGTTTGAGGTCCGTAGTTCCATTGCCAGAATTAGAGACGGCGTTCCAGAAGGAAAGGTAACGTTGATAATTGTGGTAACCTTGACTTGCATGCTCAATCTGTAGGCAAGTGGTTCCACCGTAGGTTGGATCACTCCGGATTGGGGTCTCACATTGCGTCTCCGAATAAGCAGAATTGGCGAAAACAGACTTGACTTGGCCCGCAACGACTATATCTTTCCAGTCGCCAAATTTTAACTGAGGTTGAACTAGGCAAACAGGTCAGCACCAACACTCTTAGAAGAGTGCGGATAGGAGAAATACCGAGCGCACTAGCAGCGGGGGTATATAAAGTCGCTAGCAATGCTGCGAGTAGTGAAAGCAAGCCTAGAATAGTCGTTCCAGCGTATCGTACACCTTCCCAATGAGTAATGAGCGTCCCGGGTTGGACAACCCACCTCCACATACTCATTTCAGCAAGTGTAATCCCACGTCCCTGGTTTTTCATAAAGGCCCGTCTGCTTAGTACCTGGCCTAGAAAACCCACAAATGAAGTCACGAAGCTCAACTCAATAAGCTTCGCCATGATAGCGGTAAGCACGATTGCGGAAGAGGGTGTGAGGGAACCGTGCGTCGTGATTCTTCGTCCATATCGCGGACCACGCAATGCAATACCTAGAAATATGCCGGAGAAGACAGTTGAAAAAACGGAGAGGACGAGGATGGAGATGGCTAGCCAGTTTCCGCGGCCTTGATAGAATTCTCTACTTGTAGGGCATTCTTCCCGCGGGTGAAAATCATCTTCAATGGGTTAGTCTTCGAGGAATGCTCTACACATGGGAGGACATATACGAAATATACAGATAAAAGAAGAAAGACACTCACTTTCATAAGCCGACCGAATCGAGGGGGTAGGTCCTCCTCTACCACGCAATCTCTCCGTATCATGGCTGTGCACATACGGCTGGTGGTGGTATCTCCCCTTGCTCGCACGGTTCCTATACTCCTCATAGGTCTCCTCATCCGCCTCCTTGGGGCTTTCCCTCTCGCGCCTCAGATCCGGCGTGCCTGTTGTGCCTGAGTGTCGCGGGAAATGGCCGACCAGCGGATCGCTCGACAACGGCGCAGAGCTGATGGTGGGACTGCTCCTCGCGCCCACCGGCACCCGTGGAACAGCCTGTATAGACACCCTCCTGCCGCCCGCGCTCCCCGGCGGGACGGCTGCCGCGGCCGTCGTCGCCGCCACAATGCCCAGCCCTGAGCTCCCTCGCCGTCCAAAGGTGTCGCCAATATCGCCCTCATCGCCGTGCTCGCCCTCGGGGCTGCTGCTATCGGCCCCGCCAACGGTGTTGCGCAGACGTGAGTAGCCGGGCCGTGAGCGCGACGGCGGGCTCAGCGGCGGCGTCTGCCCGACCAGGTCGGATAGTTCGCTGATGAGCGGTCGCCGGGCTTCCGACATCTGTCGTGCCTACTTGCTAATGTTGACCGCCAGGCAAGCCGCCTGTTTCGTATCGAAGCACCGGCCCCCCAACGTGAGGTCTTGGAGGTGCAGCCTCCAGCGACGGGATGCTGGATCCCTGGCCGTCGCGTGCAATGTGGGAGGGTTCGTGTTCCTCTGCAGATTAAGCTTCGCAGGTGGAAATTGGAGTCGATTTCGCAGTTCTTGTCGTGAAGGCTCGGATTGTAGAAGAAAGTGAAGAAGAGAAGACGCCGCAAGCTGGACTAGTATTTGCTTTCTCAAAAATCTCGGCGCGCCCGAGGCCACCCCCGCTGCTGCTTTGGGGGCTGAGGCGTGGAGCCAGCTGAGCCAGGGTTGCCGATCGCTGTGGCGCGTGCCGGGCTGCTGGCCCCAACCAGACATCCCCGTACGTTTACTGCCCCAGCCCAAAGCATCAGCCATAAGCTTTCCTCACGTCATCTTGCAGTGATCTACGCCTAAGAAACGCGCGGATACGGCGCACTTCAGCGGCGATAAGTAATTGGGTAGGTCGAAGCAGCACAGCTCCCAGCTATGTGCATGTATGCGTAAGACGGTGATGGCGCTGTCACATTCGGTACAGGAGTGGAGTCTAATTATTACTACCTTACAGCCTCCTGGCGCATCCGGTGGTTAGCGTGTTTTATTATTAACTTTCCCTTAAACAGCAAAAATACCAAAACTTCCCCTACAAAAAGGCCGTGCAGACGTGGCTACGCTAACCACCGGAATTGAAGAGACGCTGTACACCCTCCTGTCAACTCC
>Ga0307507_10003094_pt1 | contig 33123 bp, 15 predicted proteins | sample 7_EM_MG_FD_207223 | JGI IMG/M metagenome (GOLD analysis project Ga0307507, IMG submission 207223) | Populus trichocarpa ectomycorrhiza microbial communities from riparian zone in the Pacific Northwest, United States - 7_EM | ecosystem: Host-associated > Plants > Roots > Unclassified | place...
ATACGTATAGTATTGTATGCTCTTTGGGATGGTGGTGACTGTCTCTTGTATTAAAGCAGACTACGTGGTCTATATACTAATGCGACCTCCCCCTAATTAGTCAGTGCTTCAGGGGTGCACTAGACGCATAAGCGGGTGGTTAGTGCACCGAACGCGTAAACGCGTAGTTGGTGTACCGTACGCGTAAGCACGCGTTCGGTACGACAGGTGCTATAATTATACACTGGCGGTACTTGAAAAATGAAACCACCTGTATACAGCCTCTGTAATTGTTTTAATAGAACCGTAAAACACAAAAGAAATACATAGGAAATCCCTCCCAAGGTGCCTTCTAGGCTGCCTTCCAGACGGTACTTTGAGCTGGCCGTAAGTCCTGCTTAAGGTCCGTAAAGTAAACTGTACGGCCTTCCAACGGGCCGTAAAGGAACCGTATAGCCTTCCGACAGGCCGCAAATAAACTGTAAGTGCTCTGTTAGTCACGTTCCACCCATTCTATAACCTTTAGATTGAGCTTATTTGTGTTAATTAGGGTTTTTAGAGCTTGACACGGCTTTGCCTTAGTCATAGCGTCCGCTAGGTTGTCTCCACTGCTGATCTATTTGACTTCCGTAATCTCGCGTTGTTTGTAGGCCTGATATAAGCACATTAGGTTGACCATAAGCCTCTTCTCCTGTATCATGCCTAGTTTGACTAGGTAGTTGTAGAGGGACTTTAAATCAGTGTATAAAACCAGGGGTAGCTGCTCCAATTATAGGATCTTCTGGATCGTTGATTTGATTATGGCTGCTATATTAAAGCTATGGGCTAGTGCATATAGTTCAGAAGCTAGTACACTATAGGTTACTTACTTGCATTTAATTAAAGACCAGTGCAGTATATTTACGTCCTAATTATGGTCTGTAAGTATAATTACGAAGCCGATTTGCGATAACAGGTCCCTATTATTGGCAAAGGAGGCATCCGTAAATACCATTACGCTAATGGAATTTAGGTCTAGCGGTATAAAAGTAAGTCCTCTTGTCGCATTATTAATCTGCCATTAAATGCGCTTATTAAGCTGCTTAATATTTTCTTTTTGCGGATCTACTGTCTGGGCCGCAAAGGACAAGTTATAGGCAGATTTGGGTTAGCAGACTGTAGCAATGTAGGCGCCTCTTGCACGCTATACAGCGTATTGGTCCTTTATATTTATGGTCTTACGGGTCTCTCCGCAAGAACTAGTAAGGTCCGTAGGCTTTGCTATAATAAGCTTTAGGTTTTAAGCTTGGCGTTCCTAGGTTAGCTAGATTAAGTTGCCCTTTTGTGTAATTAAGCCTTTATTAAACTTAATTGGAGTCTGCTTAGTTAACTGCTCTTACAGCTTTACTAAGAACTTAGCTTTTTATAGTTTAGTCTCTTTAGCGTCCGCAAATGTCTAGTCTGCTAAGAAGAGGGTATTATCTGTTTAGAGTCCAACAATACCAAGGCCGTTTAATAGGGTGTATAAGAGGCAAGGGTTATAGGTTAACTGCTCTATCTTAAGTTTACGGATATAGTGCTGGTGGTATGTCTTAAACCAATAGTTTCCAGCTTCTGGTACTCCGTATAGGGGTTTTATAACCCGTAAAATTGTTCCTGGTTATAGGTTAAGCTTATAGGGTGGTTATATAAAGATATCCCTACTTAGGTAGGTATTAGACTGTATATAGGCTTGCAAGATGTCCCGTAAGTAGAGGGCTATAGGTTTGGTTTGCTGTAGCCCCAGCATAAGTGCAAGTATAATCCGTTAGCTAACTCATTAAATTGTAGGCGATTGCATGAGGACTAAGTCCTTTCCTTAGTTGTTATAGGCTTGTATAATAAGCCTTGATTTTTTAAAGGCTTTGTTAGTACTAGGGTGCTTAATTTTGTTAATAAAGCGCGAGTTAAATATACGGACGCCTTGTAGAACGTCTCTCTCCGTTATAACCGTAAAGACGCCCTTCTTAAGTAGTCTGTTAATCTCTTTGCGTTGTAAGTCCGTAAAAGGGGTTTCCTGTACTAGAACTAATATATCCGCAGGCAGAGATTGCTTTGCGGATGTGCCTATGGAGGTTAGGTAATTCTCTGTTATAGGGTTCTTGCGGGGGCGTCCTTGGCTACGCTTTACAGCAGGTTCTATAGGTTTATTGGGTTTCTAGGGGACCTCTAGGGTAGATAAGAGTGCTTCTAGTTTATTTAATTCGGCGGGTGCTTCTAGTTCGTCTAGCTTAACGTTATAGATGTTTTCAGACCAAAAATAGGGTTTTATGGATATGCTTCTAAAGCTTGTTGGTCCGCTAGGGAGCTGTATATAGTAGGTCTTGTCTTCTACGGCTAGTAGACGGTAAGGTCTAGTCCAATTGCCGCTTTTACGCTATATAAGGACTTTAGAGTTAAGCGGGAGGTTATATACTAGGGTTGTATTAGGTCCGTTATAATAGTGTAGAGCGTTATTAACAGTTTGTTTAGCCCGTAATTTAACTATTTTAGCTATTGCCTTCTATATTACAGCTGCTCGATCCGTAATAGATGGGGTAGGAGGGTCTAGTTTACTTATCCTTAGGTAGGCTCCATAAACTAAAAGGGTAGGTACCAGTCCATTAGGGCCAGCGGTATTGTTAACGGCTTTTACAGCTATCTATAAAACTAGTTCTTTTTAGATATTCTTACACTCGTCCGTAATAATCTAGTAAGCTCTCTATAAAGCTAGGTAAGCTTGCTTAATAAGTCCAATAGACTAGTATGCCTTGACTAGAACAGCTTTTGTTGAAATAGCCATAGCTATAGCGTACTGTTGGAATTCCTTACTAATAAAGTTCCTACTAGCGTTATAGGTAATATACTTAGGGGGTCTAAGGTATATATTAATCTAGCAGGTCCGTAAAATGTCCCAAGTATATTTTACGGATATATTTTGCAACTAACGGGCGGCTTAATAGCGGGTTGCCTTATTAACTATATATAATACTGGACTGCCGTTAATGTATATAATATCCATGTACACTAAATGGTTGAAGTTAAGGTTCTTATAAAGGGTGAACTTAAATCTATCTAGGGAACATCTATATTTCTGGCAAAAAGAGCAGTATTTAGTTAGGTGGTTGATTGCCTTCCTATTAACATTATTATGTCCAGAGCGTTTAAGAACTCTATATAGCTTTTCGGCTGATAGGTGGCCGAAACAGCGGTGTAAACGGTGGATTTTAGTACTGGTAAGGTAGCATGGGTTATAGTTAAAAGATTCCTAAATATAGGTCCGTAAAGTCTCTCCCTATATAAGGAATGGGTGTCCAAATCATCATATAATTGGTAGGGTAATATGCTTGCTTTCTAGGGCAGTTGCGGGGCTAGTTAAGGTGTCCATAATATTGTTGTAGTAGACCTATAACCTGTCCATATCTACAAGACAGAGTAGAAAAGGGGTGTCCGCTTTTACTATATAGAAGTTAACTAGGCCAATTAGGGTCTTAACTGCAACTAATCTAATTAATGCGGTTGAACCAATGCCAAATTGGATGTTTACGGCCCCAGCTTGTATAGTGTTAATATCCGTATTATTATTTACGGTAGTCTTATATACAAGGTATTGTCCGTAACCTATAGTAGACTTCTTAGAGGCACCTATATCGATTATAATGCTATAGAATTCTTTAGGGGTATAGCGTTCTGTAGTAATATATGCAAATGGGTCCTGTTCGCGGTCCGTAACGTCCATAATGGGTCCAACGGGTGTACTTACGGGCCAGTTTTCGGGTGTAATTAAGTGTATAAAGGAGCGGTCGGCTAATACGGTTATAGTATTAAAGGCTTAACTGTCTGTAAAAGGTCTAAAAGTAGTTAGGAATGTCTCTGAGGTCTCCTATTCCTAAGCGTCTAAGTTAAAGTCAATTATAAGGGCTTCTATTAACTTGTTAGGGGGCTCCTCTACTTCCTTTCCTTCATATTCCAAAATAAACTGGTTAATCTGGTTATTAAGTCTCTTCCTAGACTTGTTACGTTCTTCCTAGGTATACCTTGTAGACTAACATCCTTCCTTACTGTACACAAAGCACTTCTGACTGGTTTGTTTGCGGGGGTATGTTTTCATACGGGGGTTGCTGCGGGGGTTATAGGTAGGACTTAGTCGGTACAGGTGCTGCTGGCGGTAGCGGCGGTCCGTAAAGTAGACGTCTAAGTTTATTTGTAGATATTGAATATCCGTAGCGAAGGCTTAAGTGCTGCTCGGTGGGTTTAAGACTTTGTATATTATAATAGAGGAGCGTAGATTATTAATAAGGCCAGCTAAGGTATTTGCAGGCTTATAGCAGGTATACTTATAGGGCTCTACTTCCTGGCAAGCCGTAATAAGTTTGTTGTGCAGGAAGTCGTCTATTCAAAGCTTAGCGTTAAGGCCGTGCTATAGGTGCCGGAGGTCTTTAATAAGGATCTGTAGACACTCTATAGTCGATTTTTCAGTATTCTTGTTGATTACGGTCCGTAGCTTAGTCGCATTCCATTAGGTAAGAATATTACGCTTATATTCCGGTCCTTTAAAGTAGTTATGTGTAGCTTTGCATAGCTTATCAAAGGGAACACTAAGAGGGTTACTCTTAAGGTTGGTGTAGTAGTGGTTAAGTGCTAGGCCGCGCAGCATAGTAGAGTAGGCTTGGCTGAACTCCTATTTAGGAATATCGGCCTTTTGACAGAGGTCCGTAAAGATAGTCAGTTTGAAGTTAAAGTTATCGTTTTCACCGCTGTACTTAGATTCGTCGGTATAGAGCTTAGCTAGGTTAGCTAACTCCTTGCCATAGGTCTTCGCTTAGGTAGGTTGCGGATTTATAACTTGGACGGGTTGCGGATCTATGACTTGGGCGGGTTGCGGATCTGTAACTTAGGCAGTGGGTATGCTCTGGCCAGTAAGGTCGATTCCAAAACTGCTTAGGTTTATAGGATGAATTTGGTTAAGAGGGTCAGGTATAAGGCCAGTGATTATATTAAGTTTGGAAGAAGCAAAGAGTTCCTTAGTAGTGTTATACTTATCTAGGATTTCTTCCTTAGTCTATTTCGTTCGGTCCTTTTTATGTATTGTATTGTACAAGGACCGTATAATAGTGACCCATTTATTTCTTTCAACCCATACGCCTTGGTTACGTAAAAGGGTCCGTAGGTTATAGATAGTAGTGGGGTTGCATTCCTTAAAGATAGCTTCTGTAAAGTCCGCAAAGTCTTCCTAGTATTGCTCCCATAGGTTGACGTTTATAAGCTTAAAGTATTCGTACTTAAGGATTTTAAATTTAATATAGTTATTAATGTTATCTATAGATGTAACGTCAACTCCTTATCTCTACTTCTTTTAACCTTTATTAACCTGCTTGCTGATGTCTGCCATACTATATAGTGTAGTGTGGCGCGTAGCGGGTGGAAGAGGTCTTGTAAGGGTCCGTAAAATCGGTTGATGGGCCCATAACGGTTCGTAGAAGGGTAAAGGGGTCTCCATAGGGTCTTAACAGGTCCGTAGTGGTTTATAGAAGGGTAAGAGGTCTCCGTAACGGTCCGTAAAAGTGATTAACGGGTCCGTAACGGTTCGTAAAAGGGTAAGGGGTCTCCATAAGGGGTTAGAGAGGAGGCCGGGGTATTTTAGTAGGGTGTAGTGGTTGCGTTCTTAGTGTAATCATATTCTTAACGTGGTCGCGTTGACTACTGGTACAGTAGTTAATATCTCTAATTAAGGTGGAGCGTAAATGTCTTCCAAAACCAGGGTAGATTTAAGGTAATTCTAGGTAAGGTAGAGCGTCAGACGTCTTCCAAATCTAAAGTACTTTGATTCTCTTCAACTGAAATAGGGGCTTGCAAGGTGGAGCGTTGGACGTCTTCTAAGCAAGTACGTATCTCCTAATCTGTGTGCGCTCACTGATCAGTGTTCGTACTAACTTAATAGCACGAGTGAGTTGTATCCCGGGGCACGAAATACGTATAGTATTGTATGCTCTTTGGGATGGTGGTGACTGTCTCTTGTATTAAAGCAGACTATGTGGTCTATATACTGATGCGACCTCCCCCTGATTAGTCAGTGCTTCAGGGGTGCACTAGACGCGTAAGCGGGTGGTTGGTGCACCGAACGCGTAAACGCGTAGTTGGTGTACCGTACGCGTAAGCACGCGTTCGGTACGACAGGTGCTGTAATTATACAGTTTTTATGGGGTTTTATTAAGGCTTAAGCATATAAAGAATTGGGGACAATCCTTTTCAAAGGGGGGAGGCATTATTAGGTAAAACCTAAGTAGATAGTTATATAGCTGTAAGGTATAGGCGACCCTAGGGCAACCCAGGGGTGACTCGCCTGTAAGGCACATACGCTATACGTGCCTAGGGAAAACCCTTTCTTACCTCGCATATAGACTCCTCCTTTTCCCTTAAGGATTTGTCTGTCTATATAATATACCCTATTATTTTATTAATTGGACTCCCTATCTATATCCTTACCTTATACTTTTTACGGCATTTTACCCTTAGACTAATGGCTAGACCAAGATTATAAACTAGTATCTCAATTAACGACTACGCTTTTTATTAGGATAACTGGTCGGACTTACTAACTATAATAGTATAGGGATATTGCTATTTAATCTACTATATAGGTATAAGCCGCGAATACCCTTCTCTTAATATAGACCGCCTATAAACGCCTTAGCTACAAAGAGATTTAGATATTTACTAATACTAAAATTCTTTTCTTTTTCTTTTCTCTTATATATATACTTAATTAGAACTAGTAAAGCTATAACGTTTTATATAAAAGATGTTATTTAAAACCTATAGAATTTATTTATACTATTAATTACTTAATTATTACTATTAGTATTAAATATTAAATAAGAGTGTATTAAGCTATATAGCGTTAAAAGTAGTAAGTAATCGATTAGATAAAGTAGCCGAGTTTAGAAGGTAATCGAGTTCTAAAAGTCCGAGTTTAAATAGCTATAAGGCCTGGAATACTAGAGGGCGCTTAGGAGCTAGAACTAATAAAACTTTAAATAAATTACTATTTCTATATAGAATAGTTTATCATTTATCAGCCTCGATAGTAGCCTATTACCTACCCTGAAATGGTTTAAAATATACTTTATAGAATGTTTATACATAAATTAAGATAGCACATATGACTGTCACAACGGCGACCGAAAATAGGCCGCATATTTGAGGCGAAGCCCTCGAAGTCGATGTTTTCGAGATGGAGATCGTTTGTGACGGTAAACCGAAACTTGGCGTAATCAAAGCTGAAGGCGACATCGAACCAGTCTGCTCAGTCGTCGTTAAAGAAGCACCTGGCATGCTGCTTTGAGGGTCTGTTGTCTGGGCTGAACCGGTCTTTTTTCGGGAGCGTCAGCCACAATTCATTGATCTACTCGGAAACACTTACTAAAGTTAAAGATAGCCCTCGGCAGTTATAATATTCCCATAAATTAGTCGAATCCGCGCTTGTTAACCAACAGGAGACATTCCCGTCATATTCACACACAGAAGCCAACGATATCATGGATGGTTGACATTCACAGCTGTTTAAATCTACCATGGCGGTGTATGAACTCTTGCATGCCGATGTTTCTCGGATCCAGCTGTTACAGCTCTCGAGGATAGAGGAGCAGTCGCCAAGACCGACACCTACGTTGACCGTGGTTGACAGTGGTTCGATCAGCGGGGTGGTGACTGATGTGTGTGGGTCACATTTCTCGTGCCATGAGCTGATCACCTCTTCGAAGTCGCTGTTGAAAGTATTTGAGAGTATGCATTGCTGGACTTCCCCTTCGCACCTAATTTTCAATGAGTATATATCTCTAGCATATGGTACACACTCCTTACAATAAGTATGTAGAGAAAAGATCCTGTGTACAAACGCAAGCCACAAGATCCTGCTGATCGGTCAAACTGCCACATTTTGCAAATTGGCTATTTGCCTTGTCACAATTTGGGAATGCTGCAATATCACCAATGCACAGATCCGGCGAAATGGACATCTGTGCAGGTAAACGTGGTGCTAGATGTGCTAGGATGGTAATAGCAATTAATAAAAAGGACATCACTTCAGCCGTGTCACAAAAGCTTTCGGGTTAAGTTTGACAAGTGAAAGCGGAGATAATGAGGGTTGATTTATCTAATATGTATACACATCGGGAGATTCCGTTTGTCGTTCGTAGATCTTGCTGGAACCAAGAAAACCCAAGACAGCCAAATCGAAACCTGTAAGCTTGGTTCCAATCGACTCTTCCACATGCCCGCTTTGCACAGCCCGTTGAATGGAGCCACCACATTAAGATAATGCATTCAACTACGTGTTACGTAAATCATGCCTATCATAGGTTTAAAGAAGAGTCTAAGTCCACTCTCCAACACATTATATCAACCCCTCTGATATCAAATCAAGCCACGTCTTCGCCAGCACTAAAGGTAAGCTAAGGAAGGGTCGCATGATAACGCCTAAGACCGAACAACTGCGCTGACCACTACTAGATTATCTAAACTCCGACTCATAGTGGTGACAAGATGGACTACCAACTTCGCGAGTACGCTATAGATCCAGTGCCTCCAACGCCATATGCAAGATGGCGGTCCTGGACTCTTCACCCTTTGACCTTGACCGCATTTCTGTTAGTCGACGTTGCTGTATTCGTAACCGTTGGCATCTTAGTTGCAATTTCAAATACACACTCAGGGTTCGCAACGGTTCAAAGCGACACACCGCTTCTTTTTGGCTCATCCATGGACCTTCAGCTATTATGGACCACTCTTCCTAACTTTGTTTCTCGGCTGCTTGGAATTTTCTTGGACGCTATCATTATTGCGGCTGCAGACCAGGAGCCGTTCGTTGAGCTTCACAAAGAAGAAGGGACAACAGCAAAGCGATCCATTCTGCTGGATTATAGGACAAAAGCTGCGCCACTGCGGTGGATAGTTGCTCTGTCAAATGGTCACTTTTTGTTGGGCCTTGGATTGCTGCTTTGCATTCTCCTCTCACTGCTTGTAACTCCATTATCCGCTCATTTATTCGTACAACGACCGACTTCCTATACGTCCAATATTTCATTAGTAATTCCAAATCCGTTCGATGAGTCCGCTATCAACTCTACTACACAGTGGTCATCGATATTCGATCAAGTAGCAGCTACTCGGATCTACAATGGAAAACCGGTACCGTGGACGAATGAAGAATATGCTTTCCCACCCGTCCTGCTGACAGAAGCATTACTGTCAAAATCAACAAACATGAATGTCACTCTTAATACCACAGCATACTCGGCATACATGGACTGCAAGAACCTCCATGGCTATCAGACCGAGTTATCTGATACCAATTCTGACCGGTCGGAAGGCCATATTTATATCACAGGAAATGATCGGGGGTGCAGTGTTGCGCAAGATTTCGCTGTCGCAAGCATCCAAGAAGAGTACTTCAAAACTACGTCAAAAGTCGACTGCTCTGCAAGTAGTTTCTACAGCCGGCTGCTGTTTACTGCTGGCATCTTTTCGAATTCGTCACAGTATCTTCTAAAGAACACTAGCTTTATATCCTGCATCACGGGCTATAGAACTACTCCTGGGTTTCTGACTATCAGCCTGGGGGCTGATTCAACTCCGACCGTTCTCACCTTCACTCCAAACGGATCGCCAGACGAGACTCGCCCTGGACTGTGGCGTGCTCTGGAACCAGGGATACTAGGCCCTACTGACTTCACACCAAACGTGAAATGGTCTACCAGCGGTTTTGGCCGTTTGATACTCGTATCCGCTTCCAAAGCAAATCCCTCTCAGTACCTAGATTCAGAGAATCTCATTAACTCAATGCAGACCATGTTCAACGCCGTATATCTAACAGCCGTCGCGACATACTCATTCAAGACCGACTTTTCGCCTTACAATGTGCTTGGGTTGACTTCACAAATGACTATGCGTTTGATCGTTGTTCCATGGGTTGCATATGCCATCATCGTTATATTGGTTGCTTGTCTTGTAAACGTAATTTGGGTATGGATGCATACACAACGGCACAGGTCGATATTGTCAGAGGAGCCGTCCGGGATATTTTCATATGCCGGATTGCTGTATGGGAGTAATATCCTCGCGTTGAGCAATGAGATATGCGAAGCTGATAGGTTTGACGGTCGTGTCAGGAAGTCGGCTAGGCGGAGACGGGGGCTCGACGAAGCGACATGCTCGATTACGCTACGGGGGCAGCATCCAGTTATAAATGTGCAGGTTTAATCCTTCTTGCCCAACCCCTTCTTCACTAGCTTCCTGATCTATATTACCCTTTATATTAGAATCCTATTAGGCAGCAGCTTTAGTAGTAGCTTTAGTAGCAGCTTCTTCCTTATAGAAATCGTTAATATTCGGATTAATACCTTACTTAAAAAGCCTTTAGCTTTAGGCGCCTATACTAAGATTTTAAGTACTCGTTTATATTGATAATATTAGTATTAAGGCGATTATATGAGTTAGTAACTGGGTATTTATAAAGTTAAATACTCCTTTATACTTAGTAGTTATAAGCAGCATAGCTAGTATATTAAAGGTAAATTAGATAAGCTCTAGCTATAAGAAATAGTATAAATTCTAATAAGCTAGAAGATCTAAAGTAAACTTAAGCTTAGTTTAAATATAGGCTTAATATATATTAACTCTTATAGTAGGCGTAGTCTTAATCTACCTATATACCCGTGCCGCTGTCGCGATGCACTTACCGAGGTAAGTGCCAGCTAGCTCAACGAGTAGGGCCCACCTCAACGTCAGATTTGCCAAGACCATGATTTTAAAGCCGCAGAGCTCTACTAAAAAGTCGAATATTTAGAATCTTATGGTGTAGTACTGGTTTCTTAATGGAAGGAGCCTCTATATACAATAGATTAAGGCTTTGGTCGCCTTGTGGCGTCCTAAAGAAGCTGCTTCGCAGTTGCCCGTTCCTTCCTCAGTAATATACGTGCAGCTTTTAGAGCCTCCTCCTGCTCGCGCTTTTGTATAACCGTGCATTTACTGCGTATATAACCCCTCCCTTCTATACAACCTTTCTATTACTTCTTTGGCGTTGCCGACAAGCTCTAATAACTACTTGTATATTTACAAGCTCGCGTTTAGCTTATAGTCATGCATATATATTTACCGAACTACCTCTTGCGAATTTCATAAAGATATCCATGGCCTCCTTATTATCTTTATATACCTCCTAAGCTAGCGGAAAAACTTTCTGCCAAACTATACACAAAGATCTTGGTGTATATAGTGTATATAGTGGCTTATAAGGTAGTAGAGGGGGGGGGGGGTAGTAGGATGCGCCTCGCGTATAGAATTAAGGACGATTTGGGGGTTATAAGGAACAAGACCTACCTGCCGGAAGGCTGATTTAATTATACTCAATTTAAACGTTTGGCGACGAATTAATTTAATCGCGTAAAGGAATTTAACTTTATTAAAGTTAGTGTAGCCTATTTATATCGCTTGCTTAACTGCCTTACTATAGTAGTGTTTATATGGCTGAAATATAATAACATTAAAAGGTAAGGTAAATAGTATAATCTTTTAATTATCGCAATACTTAATAAACTCCTTTATAAGGTAAAAGCCGTAGCTATTAAAAATTAGAAGCCTATATACACCTAGCTAGCGCCAAGAGCTATATGCGTTAAAGTGCTTAAGCCAATTAAAAGCCAATTTATTATTCGAATAGCCTATTTCTAATAGGCCTAACAGATAGTGGTTAGGAAGGACTAAATTCTTAAACTACTAGTAGAGGAACTATGTGCCCATAAGTATAATTATAGGTAGTAGATTAACTCCATTACCACTTATTGTTTCTATTATAATAACTAGCTTGCGATTTATATCTATGGGTATAACTATATGCTTAATTATAATATCGCGGTATTAATAATACTACGCCTTAATATCCTTCAGCTTATATACCGCTATATATTTAAGCTCCATTATCTTCTGCCTACGCTTATAGTACTTTAGGTAGCGGCTAAGCTAGCGTTTAATAAAGTAAGAGCTAATAGGAGGTAGTAGCTAATCTAGATTTTTTGTTACGGAACCCCACCGCAGGGGCCTCCATAGGAGAGCCCTGTGCTCTCGCGTACACCTCGCGTACAGCTTACGTTAGCTACGCGTAGGTATATTACCTTCTTACGCCCTCGACCCTTACGATCAATCGCGCAACGTCTTGTAGACTCCTTGAATACATACATCTTGTAGCCACTGCCCCCGACCCATGACATTTTTGTTGGCTTAATTTAAAATCTAATTTACTGCAGAACGTATTATTAGTAGTTAAGCGGCGGTATATAAGGGATTTAAGCAATTAATATAGCTACGAAGAGCAAGATCTTAATTGTTAGTAAGCCTTCTACCTGCTACAGGCCTTTTATAACGCGATTAACGTCCTTTCCACTAAGCGTGGAGGCGTAATTTAGGAACACTGTGTCGGCGCGCAGCTTCTACAATATTGGGCTTAGTAGACTCTTGGAGTTCTTTAAGAGCCTTCTAGATCTTATTTTTAACGCAAATATACTTAGTAGTTATAACGTTAATAATATATAATAAGAATATTGATAGTATTTAGGTGTCTTGGCAAATCTAACATTAAGGTAGGCTCTACTCGTTAAGCTGGCCGGCACTTACCTCGGTAAGTGTATCGCGACAGCGGCACTGGTAAGTATTATATGGGATATTATTGCAGTTACCTTAGGTTGCCCTTAGGATAACCCCTAAATAACCCTTAAATAGCTATTAGTTATATACTAAAGGCATATACCTATAGTTATAAGGGATATTATTGCAGTTACCTTAGGTTGCCCTTAAGATAACCCCTAAATAACCCTTAAATAGCTATTAGTTATATACTAAAGGCATATACCTATAGTTATAAGGGATATTATCTCGGTTACCTTAGGTTGCCCTTAGAACAACCCCCGGGCACCTCTTAAATAGCAATTAATTACATACTAAAGGCATATACCTATAGTATATAGTCTCTCCAATCCCAGAGGCCTTACCTCCTTAAGGATTTATCTTCTCTATAATCTAATCTATTTCTATAATTATGCCTTATAGCCCCCTTAGTATACTAACCTTACTCCCTTATTAGGCGCTACTAGCTAACTTACTAAGAGTTATAGGCAGTGTGGATAGCCGTAGTATAGTCTTAAATTTAACCTAGATATTTAATATTTATATTAAAATAAGAGAGAGCCCGGGCAATATAGTAGTTAAAAATATTAAAGGGGTGTCGCTACTTAGGCCTAGGCTATTAAAGTTTAAAGTTAGTAATAGAAATCTATTAAGAATAGGAAAGCTCACTTTAACATAACTGCTACTCTTAGTACGTATACACTAATTATAAAGACTAAATGTATTAGACCTTATATAATAAGTCTTATTATAAGCCTCTAGAATCCTTTTATTAGACTTTTAATCTTTTAAAAACATATAGGTAAAGTTATTTAGGTAGGACTAGCACTAGTTACAGGTTAGTAGAGGTTAATATTTTATATATAATAATAGGGCTATGATATACTAAGGAATTAGTTTAAAAGAGCAGTTAGTAAAAGAACAAAGAGGTATATTAAAATAATAATAAAAAAGAAGTAAATTTTAATAAATATATTAAGTAAAAGTCTAAAATTAGATAAAGGTTAATAATAGAAAGTAAGGTATTAAGAAAGAGAATTAAGCTTAATATGTAAGATATCTTTATACTTTACCTTCTAATACCCTTTTAGTATATAGCCGCAACCTTACTAATATAACTCTATAATAATAGCGCAATTTAAAAAAAGAAAGTATAAGTATAAGCTATTTAGCTATTACTTTTTTTTATAAAAACTAATTATATAGCTAGGGGAAGGTAATTAAGACGTTAATTAAATATGTATATAGGTTAAATTATATCTAAATAATACTATAGTATTAAAGAATAACGTTATGGACGTTCTTAGCAATTATATAGTAGCTATAGGTACTATTATAAAGCATCCCTTCTATTTACTAGGTAGTAGAGTTATGCTAACTATATAGTATAGGACTATTGGGTTTAGAAGTATATATACTAAATTGTTATAGAACTGCCCGTTATATACACTACGCCCTATACGTAGCTGGTTGTTATGTTATTCCTTTGTTTATTTGTTTCCTTTCCTTTCCTTAGCGTTATTTAGCAGATAGATTATCTACCCCATTATCTCTATATAGATTCAGCCACAGCCGTATTCCTGTTAAACTCTCTAGTAATCCTCTTAAGTCTCTACAATAGTTGTATATAGCTATTAATTCTATAAATCTAATGCTTGTTTATCTAGCGTTCGCATATAATACATCGTTATCGTAATATAAATCTTAAGAAATAAGTCTTTTTAATTAACTAATTAATTACCTAACTATATAATTACAGCACCTGGTGTATAAACGCGTATTTACGCGTTCAGTGCACCAACCACTTATATGCTGACTAATTAGGGGGGAGGCACGTTAGTATATAGTGTAACGGAACCTTGTAGCAGGAACTACGGTGGGTTCTATTAATGGGCTAGGTATGTAGGTACGATAAAGCAACAACGTAATAACAACTAGTGGAGTAGTTGCCTAACAGATTAACTCTAATTATATTCTAAGATTCACTACAAGGAGAGAACTATCTACGGTAGGGACTGAGGTCCTTTAAATATACAACCATACTCCTAAGAAATTCTCTCTTGTACGTAAGGTACGTGTTATACGTGTTATACATAGCGTACACTACGTACACTACGTATACTGCGTATAACATTATATAACTCGCTTACCATTCCTTATTACATAGTTCTACCGGATCCATCCTAGACTGTGCCTATATTAACCAACTAGCTTCCTCCAACTCTTCTCCAAGTAGTCGTAACATCGTACTTAAAGCGTCCGTAATACTATCTCCCTCCTCTTTATTTTTATTCTTGAAGATTCCTAACATCTCCAAGTCGTTCACTAGAGGTGTAATGTCCGTTTATTTAGTCTGGTTAATATCTATACTTACTATGCCTAAAGCTTCATCTTCCTTATAAGCACAACGCCGTGCTCGCACCATAGCTGCCATATTGTTGCTTAGTGAGATAATACCATCTCTATATTCTCGCTGTGTAAAAGCGGGGTTAGTGTGTGTTGTGATAGTAAGTCCTTCATCTTAACAACCCTTGTCTTATTTAGAGTGCACTAAAGCAAACGTTTAATTATCTTGCAATATTCGCTCTATCTCTAACGCTAAGTGTGCGCGTCCTATAACTCTTAACAGTCTTTAAGTTCCCTAAGTAACTTATTATAGGGTCTTGTGTTTAATCTGCCGCTATAAAGCTTAATAGTAAGCTCTTAAGCGCTCTAGATAAGCTTTATTATTCATAAGAAGCGAAGCAGGAGGCTATAGCTGCTTAATAGTATGCCCTTAAAGCCCGTTTATCGGCCTCTGCCCGTCTTCTTTATCTTAAATATATTTATGAGAAGGTCCGTTCCAAGAAGTAGAAGCTAGTTTAATAGGGTTTGTCTAAACTAGGTAATAAAAGGACTAGCTCTCCTCCTATAAGGGAAATAACTCTAAGTAGCTTGGCAATTGCTCCTCTTAGGTCCCCCTTAGGTGACTTGTTTTTTAGTAATCCTTCTTTATTAATACTACCTAACCTGCTTTCTTCCAATACTCCTATACCTTTCCTATAGCGTTCCTTAGGTTGCTCAGTGGTTCCTAGGTAGTCTCGCTATAGCCTATCCACTTTACTTTATACTATATTTCGTTGTCTACATCCTTATAACTAACAATCTTCGAAACTTACTATTTGTCTTCTTCCTATCCTCTATACGTGTCTGCCTTGTAGACTAGTAGTTTAATACTCCCGTATGCTAGCTCTAGCATCGCAATATGCTGTACAGGGTAGATTTTCATTTTGGCTAGTAGGTTTAACTTATATATAACCAATAAAATTCTTTACTTAACTTTAAAAGGTCCTAGTTTAACATAGTCTAACTTCTTACTTAGTCATTAACTCTTGAAATTTTTGTATAGTAGCCACACTTTATCCCCCTCCTTAAGATCTGGTCCCTTAGATCTCTTAGTATTATAGTACCTTTTTATTTATTCTTATACTAGTTTAGCTGTTTCTTTAAAGTCTATATAAAGATTCATTAACGTCTCTATTCTTTGTTTAGCTATGCTACTCGTCTTTTTTACTTAACATAGTGATAACGATATTCTTAGCTTATATCCGTAATTCGCCTTAAATAGTAATGTCCCCATTCCTTCTTATAGTATTGCATTATATACAAACTATATAACTGGTAATAACAATACCCAATTATTCTATGCGTAATTAATATAATGCCTTAGATACTGTTCTAGTGTCTAGTTTAGTTTTTCTGTTTATCTATCCATCTGCGGATAATACGCTGTAGATATTGCTGCGCGAACCCCTTATTCTGCCAAAAACACTTCCTAAAATGCTGCTATAAATCTTAGATCTCTATCCAATATAATCTTATTTGGTGCTCTATATCTTATAAATACTTCCTTTATATAGATTCTAGCGACATTCTCTACTAATATCTCTTTAGTGCATACTATAAAGTATCCCCACTTTATTAGCTTATCCACTATTACTAAAATCGCGTTATAATTTTATCCTATAATAGGATCTCTTAACTTTAGTAACTTAATAATAAAGTCCTATAATATAACTTCCTATAGTCTTCCTGGTGTCTTAATAGGTTGTAGCCCTCCATACGGCTTATGCCTTATTAGTTTGTTCCTTTGGTAATCCAGACACTCCTTTATAACTTGTCTTACTAGTCCCTAGATTCCTTAAATAATGTACTCCTTTTAAAGTCTTAATACTAAGCCTATAGCTCCGTTGTGTCCTTATATTATTCCCTTATAGAATTCCTTAACAAACTTCTCTGTAATAGACTTAGGTATATATATTGCTTCTCTATTTTTGTATTGCTCTAAGTCTAGATCCTCTGCCTATGCTTCTTAAATCTTTTATATCTAATTACTCTCTAGTAATTCATAGATCTGACTTTCCTTAGTTGCTGCAATCTTTAGGTAATTATACCTAATTAATCCGTTTTAATCTTTTCGCAACAAAGCTCCTAATAGCTTTTTACTACTCTGTAGTTCAGCCTTTCTGCTTAGAGCATCTGCTCGTGCATTATCTATACCCTTGGTATACTGAATTTCGAAATAGTATTCTACAAGCATTTCCGCCCATCTAACCTGTCTTTAGTTGAGTTCCTTTATTATTAGGAATCCTATAAGGTTCTTATAGTCCGTCTTAACCACAAATGGTCTCTTAGTGCCTTATAAGAATGCTCTCTATTTCTTAAGTGCTGCCACTATACCTAACAACTCCTTATTATAGATGTTATAGTTTAGTTCTAGTAGTGTTATCTTCCAACTGTAGTATACTACTAGGTGCTATCTATCTTAATATTTCTATAGGAAGCACGCCCCTAGTATAAAGTCTAATACATCTATTTCTACAACCATCTCTAGACCTGGTTAATAGATCTTAAGAACTGGCTCCTAGGTAAACAACTCTTTAACTCTCTTAAATAGTTCTTATTGTTCCTTCCCCTATGCCTATAGTTCTTCTTTCTTTATTAACCGCGTAAACGGCTTAATGTTCTATAACTACTGCGCTATAAACCTTCTGCAGTAATTGCAAAACCCTAGGAACGATCTTAACTATATTACGTTCTCTGGTTCTTGCCAATTCACTATAGCCTCGATCTTCTTTAGATCTATACTAAGTTAGCCTAGTTTAATAATAAATCTAACAAAATCAGTCTTCCTAGTAAAGAACTCGCATTTCTTAATTGCTACTGGCATCTTTTCTTCTTATAGTCTCTTTAAGACCTATTTAACGTGTTCTCCGTGTTCTTCCTTATTCTCTAAGTAGATAATAATATTGTTAAGGTATACTATAATAAATTCATCTAGGTGTTCTCCTAATACACTATTAATTCGCTTCTGGAATGTTACTAGTGCGTTTATAAGCCCAAACTGCATAACTAATAGCTTATATAGTCCTTCCTTTGACCTAAAGGCTGCCTTCCATTTATTGCCTTCCTTAATTCTGATCTAGTGGTACGCCTATCTCAGATCTATCTTTATAAAGATCTTTGCGTTGCCTATTCTATCTTGGATTTCGCTAATTAAGGGTAAAGGATATCTATCCTTCCTAGTAATGCTGTTTAACTATCTATAGTCTATACACATCCTAAGTTTTCCGTTTTTCTTTAGGATGAACAATACTGGATATCCCACTAATAACTATGACGGTCTAATATATCCCTTTCGTAAGTTCTCCTAAATAAACTCCTTAAGCGCCACTAACTTGGTTTTAGTAAGCTTATAGATTAAAAAGAACTTTAGACTTATTCCCTCTTCTAATTCTATTTTATGGTCCTAAGCTGCATGCTTTAACAGCTGTTCACTTTCTAGTAACCATAACTTTTTGCCATACTTATGGTATCTCTTTAGTACATAACTTAAGCCTCACTTAGTCTCTTTATATGTTGCTCTAACTTAGTACTATACTAACTTAGTTTACTGTCGCACTTTACACTATTATATATCCTTAATATTAACTTAACCTATAACCCAATTAATCTTTGGATTATACTTCTATAACTAAGGCATTTCTAGTATCGCCTTATCCTGTCCTAATAGTAGGATATTAAAAGACATTCTAACTGGTCTCCCTTTAATAGTTATCTAAATAGGTCCTGTTTTAAGATTAATAATACCTCCTCCATAGGCTATCTAATCTCCTAAAATTGTTATAAGTGGATATAGGTGTTCCTTCTGTCTGTATAGTAACCCTATCCTTTCCACTGCCTTTGGTGATATATGGTTCCTTATTACTCCACTATCTACTAATGCTTTGAACTGCTAATCTTGCCACTTAGCTCTTAAATTTAGGTATTATTCTTAAATTCCTTTAAGGGTCTAAGGCTCTAACACTAGTTCCCTCTGGTCCTATACGCCTCTCCTTTTCCCAACTATTGGCTGCTCAATTCTGCCTATACTTGGTCCAACTTTGGCCAATACTTAGTTTATTTCTTTTCCTCTATATACCATAGACAAGTGTTCTCTAGGCACTCCCACCACTATTATCCATCTAGGCATTCTTCCGTAAGGAATCTTCCTAATTAAAGTGTTAAGTCTCCTTAACCTTATACTTCTACTAGATGCTAACTATGTATATACTTAGCGTTCCTAAACCGCTTTTCCTTTGGTGCCTAATATATCCTTACTAAGTACTTCCGGTTCCTATCTTTAGGTGCTCTATACATGTTGCACGTGTCATCCATATAAGCTATCCACAATAGTGTATAATGCGCTGCATATTTTAGGTTAACTCTTAGTTTATCTTTATCCTTAAGTTTAAACCTATACCTAGTTGACCTAACCACTGGTATCTCTGCTGCGGGTACTAAGATTTATTACTCGCTTCTCTAATCCCTAGACCTCTCTTCTAGGTTCCTTAACATTATAATTAACGCTTCTTTAATGTAACTCATACGTTTTTCTATAATAGGTTGGTCTTAGACAACTTTTTTATCCAGTTATACATAAAAATCTTCCTATTCGTTGTTATGTCGTTGCCTATACTACTTTCCGTACAACTGGTTTAGTGTGTATGGTCTATCCATTAGAAAATACCTTATTATCGCTGCATCGTAATATCCTTTAGTATGTCTTTCTTTAAACCTGGTTAGAATATCTAGATCCTCTTCTTATTCTAGTTTATCTAACTACTTTGCCCTAGGTGTCCCTGCACTTGGCCTATTAGTAACTCTTTATATAGGTGCTCTGTCCCTTATACGACCTAGCATAGCTGATCTCTTATCTAGCTTGCTATGCAATAATTCTTGTCCTAAACTTATCCATAGTTTCTTATTTTCTGCGTCTTGTAGCTAGATCCTTATAGTCGTCTTACTTTTTAATCCTGGTATCAACTTTTTAATCTTTAGGCTGAACACTGCGTTTACCTAGAATTACTAATGTTTTTATTCGTTCCCCAAACTTGTAGTTCTTAAACTTGCGTCCTGTACTTATTTGTTTGTCACTAAACTAAATTGCTGCCCTTTTCTATTAGTTTTCGTCCGTTGTGGGTTCTTAGGTGTGTCTTATCTTACTTTAAAAATCTTAAGCTTCTCTTATCTCTTCTTAAGAATCTTAAGCCTATGGCCTTTTGCCTTTATTAAGTAATAAGCTAGCACTAGTAGTTGTCTACTTACTTAGTTTCTTCTAAACATTACTCCTATTGTCTTATAAAGCAATAGAAATCGTATCTAATGGTATTACTATACCCGTTACTAAACCTTATTTGGTAATGGTCTTAGTCTCTACTTCTATTACGTTATTAAGGTTTAAGTGCTCCCAGTTAGCCTCCTTTTCGTCCTTGTTGCTATTAATTAATAAGTACTCTAACTCCATTGTTATTACTACTAATCTTTATCCATATATTGCTGTGATATCTTAATCTAGCTTATAGAGTTGATCCTATTCTTTATCTAACTCTCTAGTTTCTTGGAGTCCTTTTAACTCTAGCTCTTATAGCTAATAGCTTGCGCTGTACTTAGCGTCCTTATGAATTTAGCATATGTTGTTGTAATAATACGCAAAACTATTAATTGAACACTCTTTTGTTCCTTATAGTGCACCGTTGTCCCTCTATACGTACGTGCCGTCTGCTGGTCTGGTTCCCTTTACTATATGGTTACTCTAACCACCTCTATAGTCTCTGGCGAAATAACCCTATTTTCCGCAATTTATATAAGCTCCATCTTTAAACCATCTTTCTTGCTATAGAGTCCGCCTAAACGTCTTCTACTGCTAAGATCCCTAGTTTGGCCTCTGCTCTTTAGTCCTTTAATTACTTAATCCTTAACCTTTAGGTTTCCATAGTTTCTTTTCCCATCTTTAGGTTTCTTTGGTACTGCTTAGGTCTATTAGCTCTACGCCATTCCATAGTTTTTAACTCTATATCTGTTGTTGCGTACTCTGCGCCTTATACAACTGTAGAACTCTATCTTGCCCTCTCTTGGCTTGTTCCCTTTGATAGATTCTATTATTAATCTTTATTAACTGATCTATTAACTCTCTTAGAGTATCCGCATCTTCTATTAGGATAATTGCGTCCTGGACTTTAGCCTTAAGTCCCTGTTTATACTGTGCCATAAGCGCCTTGTTATTCCACTTAACCTATATAGCTAGTGTTTAAAACTGTGTTGTATACTTAATAGTTAAAGTACGTTGTACTAAGTTCTGAAGCTTTTATTCCGCTATAGTTATGGCTTCCAGGTCTCTAAATATCTGCGTTAGTCGCTCTACAAACCCGTTCTAACTGGCAAATATATACCGTACATCTTGGTTAGTAGTTGTTATGCCATTAGCCTATATTTCTGTAAGATACGGCTTAAACCACTTAAGTGCCCTCCCCATTAGGAACAATCCTGCATAGGCTACTTAATCCAACAATGTTGCTAACTTCGCTCCTTCCTGTACTACCTTAAAGTGCATCTACGTAAGAAATCCTTTAAGCTTCAACTTTTCTCCTAAGAATCGTTTAATTAAAGGTAACTTAATCTTTACTACTCTAATTCCATTAATGCGTTCTTTAAGTATCCTATTATTGTCTTGTAAGTAATTAACCATTTCCTATAACTAACCTCGCGTAACCACTTAAGAATCCCCATCGTCTATACTGGTATCACCTGGCCCTAAGGTTATGGCTCCCGTCAACGCTGTTGTAACTAGTGCTGCTCTTAGTGGCATATTGTTTGACTTTATTCCAATACCATAACCTTAGTAGTAAATGTGTAATGGAACCTTGTAGTAGGAACTACGGTGGGTTCTATTAATAGGCTGGGTATATAGGTACGACAAAGCGACAACGTAATAACAACTAGTGGAGTGGTTGCCCAACAGATTAACTCTAATTATATTCTGAGATTCACTACAAGGAGAGAACTATCTATGGTAGGGACTGAGGTCCTTTAAATACACAACCATACTCCTAAGAAATCCTCTCTTGTACGTAAGGTACGTGTTATACGTATTATACGTGGCGTACACTGCGTATACTGCGTATACTGCGTATAACATTATGTGACTCGCTTACCATTCCTCGTTATATGGTTCCACCGGATCTATCCTAGACCGTGCCTGTATTAACTAACTAGCTTCCTCCAACTCTTCTCCAAGTAGTTATAATATTGTACTTAAAGCGTCCGTAATATATAGACTACGTAGTCTACCTTAATAGAATCGACAGTCACCACCATCCAAAAGAGCATACAATACTATACGTATTTCGTGCCCCTGGATATAACTCAATTGTATTATTAAGTTGATACAAACACTGATTAGTAAGCGCGCACAGATTAGCAATTACTTAATACCTCCCCCTAAGCGATACATACGACAGTAACCACCCGTTTAGAATCCTAGTACAACCTACTAAAAGGTCAGAAGTTGGGGATTACAGACTTATCACCAACTCTATATACTTATTTAAGTCTTAGTACGGTTTACCGGAAGTATAATAGACGCGAATATAGACCTATATAGAACCCCTACCCTTAATCTACCTCTAAACCTTAAACCCCTATTCCTACTATACCCTCTGACCTCTTTTTCAGACCCTTTACGGAGACCCCTTACCCCTCTATAAACTACTACGGACCTATTAATTGCTTTTATGGACCATTATAAAACCTTACAGAAACCCCCTACCCTCCTATAAACTGTTATAGACCTGTTAACTGCCTTTATAGACCACTACAAGACCTTCCTTACCCATAACGCACTATACTACACTATATAGTATGGTAGACCTAAGCAAGCAAGTTAATAAAGGTTAAGAAAAGTGGAGGTAGGGAGTTAACCTTACATCTATAACCGATATTAATAACTATATTAAATTCAAAGTTCTTAAATATAAATATTTTAAGCTTATAAATAACGACCTATGGGAGCAATACTAGGAAGACTTTGTGGACTTTACGGAAGCTATTTTTAAGGCCTATAACCCTACTACTATCCGTAACCTATAAACCCTTTTATATTACTAAGGTGTATAGGTTAAAAGGGACAAATGAGTTACTATTGCATAGTCTTTATACAATACAATATATAAGAAGGACCAAACGGAATAGACTAAAGAGGAAATCCTAGACTAGGTTAAAGCCACTAAAGAACTCTTTACTTCTTCTAAACTTAACAGGATCGCTGGCCTTATACCTAACCCACTTAACTAAATTTATCCTATAAACCTAAGCAGTTTCGGAATTAATTTTACGGGCTAAAGCACATCTGGTGCTTAAGTTACGGACCGTAATACCCCCGCAAACCAAAATACGGACCAAAACCCTTCCATTTAAGTTATAGATCCGTAAACTACCTAAGTAAAGACCTATAGCAAGGAGCTAGCTAACCTAGCTAAGCTCTATACCGACAAATCTAAGTATAGCAGTGAAAATAACAACTTTGACTTTAAACTGACCATCTTTACAGACCTCTGTCAGAAGGCCGATATTTCTAAACAGGAGTTTAGCCAAGCCTACTCTACCATACTGCGCGGCCTAGCACTTAACCACTACTATACCAACCTTAAGAGCAACCCCCTTGGTGTTCCCTTTAATAAGCTATATAAAGCCACACGCAACTACTTTAAAGGACTAGAATATAAGTATAATATCCTTACCTAATAGAATGCAACTAAGTTACGGACCGTAATGGATAAGAATACTAAAAAATTGACTATAGAGTACCTGCAAATCCTTATTAAAGACCTCTGCTACCTATAGCACGGTCTTAATATTAAGCTTTAAACGGACGACTTCCTGCACAATAAACTTATTACGGCTTGCCAGGAAATGGAACCCTATAAATATGCCTATTATAAGCCCGCAGATACCATAGCTGGCCTTATTAATAATTTATGGTCCTCTATTGCAATGTATAAAGCCTTAAACCCGCCAGGCAGTACTTAAGCCTTTATTACAGACCTACAAAATCCGCAAACTAACTCAGATGCCTACTTTACGGACCGCCGCTACCGCTAGCAGCACCTGCATCGACCAGGTCCTACCTGTAACCCCTATAATAACTCCTATATAAAAGCATACCCCTATAGACAAACCAATTAGAGGTGCTTTATATGTGGTAAGGAAGGATATTAGTCTATAAGGCATACCTAGGAAGAACACAACAAGTCTAAAAAGAGATTTAACAGACGGATTAACTAGTTTATCTTAGACTATAAAGGAAAGGAAGCAGAAGAGTCTCTTAACAAGTTAATGGAAGCCCTTATAATTAACTTTAACTTAGATACTTAGGAACAGGAGACCTTAGAGACGTTCTTAACTACTTTTAGACCTTTTATAGACAGCTAAGCCTTTAATATTACGACCATATTAGCCAACCACTCCTTTATACACTTAATTGCACCTAAAAACTGGCCCGTAAGTATACCCGTTAAACCTATTATGGATATTACGGACCACAAACAGGACCTATTTACATATATTACTACAGAACGCCACACCCCCAAAGAATTCTATGGCGTTATAATTAATATAGGTGCCTCTAAGAAGTCTACTGTAGGTTACGGATAGTACCTTACATATAAGACCACTGTAAATAATAATACGGATATTAATACTATGCAAAACTAGGGCTATAAACGTCTAATTCGGCATCGGCTTAACTATATTAATTAGATTAGTGGCAGTTAAGACCCTAATTAGCCTAGTTAACTTCCACATAGTAAAAGCGGACACCCCTTTTCTACTCTGTCTTGCGGACATGGATAGGTTATAGGTTTACTATAATAATGTTACAGATACCATAATTGGCCCCGCAACTGCCCTAGGAAGTAAGCATATCACCCTAATAATTATATAATGATTTGGACACCCATTCCTTATATAGGGAGAGACGTTACGGACCTATATTTAGGAATCTTTTAACTACAACCCATGCTACCTTACCAGCACTAAAATCCACTGCTTATACCGCCATTTTGGCCACCTATTAGCCGAAAAGCTATATAGAGTCCTTAAACGCTCTAGACACAACGATGTTAATAGGAAGGCAATTAACCACCTAACTAAACACTGCTCCTTTTGCCAGAAATATAGACATTCCCTAGGTTAATTTAAGTTCACCCTTTATAAGGATCTCAATTTTAACCACTTAGTATATATAGATATTATATACATTAACAGCAGCCTAGTATTATATATAATTAATAAGGCAACTCGCTACTAAGCCGCCCGTTAGTTGTAAAATATATCCATAAAACATACTTAGGACATTTTACGGACCTACTAAATTAACACATACCTTAGACCTCCTAAGTATATTACCCACGACGCCGGTAGGAACTTTATTAGTAAGGAATTCTAACAGTATGCTATAGCCATGGCTATTTTAACAAAAGCTGTTCCAGTTAAGGCGCATTAGTCTGTTAGGCTTATTAAGTAAGCTTACCCAGCTCTACAGAGAGCTTACCAGATTATTATAGATGAGTATAAGGATATCTAAAAGGAACTGGCTTTACAGATAGCCGTAAAAGCCGTTAATAATACCGCTAGCCCTAACAGACTAGTACCCACCCTTTTAGTTTATAGAGCCTACCTAAGGATAAGTAACCTAGGCCCTCCTACCCCGTCTATTACGGAATAAGCAGCTGCAATACAGAAGGCAATAGCTAAAATAGTTAAATTACGGGCCAAATAAGCTGTTAATAGCGCCCTATATTACCGTAACGGACCTAATACAACCTTAGTATACAACCTCCTGCTTAACTCTGAAGTCCTTATATGGCGTAAGAGCGGCAATTAGACTGGATCTTATTGTTTACTAGCTATAGAAGACAAAATATGCTGCGTATAACTTCCTAGCGGACCAACCAGCTTTAGAAGCACGTCTGTAAAACCCTACTTTCAGCCTAAAAACACCCATAACATTAAACTAGATAAACTGGAAGCACCCACTAAACTAAACAAACTAGAAGCACCCCTAACTACTCTAGGAGTCCCCTATAAACCCACTAAACCTACTAAACCTGCCGTAAAGCGTGGCCGAGGACGCCCCTAAAAGCACCCTATAACTAAGAACCCTATAATAGAGAATTACCTAACCTCTATAGGTATATCCGTAAGACAACCTCCGCCTACGGATATATTAGTTCTAGTATAGGAAAACCCTTTTACGGACTTAAGATGTAAAGAGATTAATGGACTACTTAAAAAGGGCGTCTTTATAGTTATAACGGAGAAAGACGTCCCGTAAGGCGTCCATATATTCAACTTATGCTTCGTTAACAAGATTAAGCACCCTAGTACTAACAAAGCCTTTAAGAAATTAAGGCTTATTATATAAGCTTATAACAACTAGGGAAAGGGCTTAGTCCTTACGCAATTGCCTACAATTTAACGAGTCAGCCAACGGATTATACTTGCACTTACGCCTAGACTATAGTAAACTAAGCCTATAGCCCTCTACTTACGGGACATCTTATAAGCCTATATACAGTCTAATACCTACCTAAGTAGGGATATCTTTATACAACTACCCCCTAAGCTTAACTTGTAACCAGGAATAATTTTATAGGTTATAAAACCCCTTTATAAAGTACTAGAAGCTGGAAACCATTAGTTTAAGATATATTACCAGTATTACATCAGTAAACTTAAAACGGAATAGTTGACCTATAACCCCTGCCTTCTATACACACTATTAAACGGCCTTGGTATTATTAGACTCTAAATAGATAATACCCTCTTCTTAGCGGACTAGACTTTTACGGATGTTAAAGAGACTAAACTATAAAAGGCCAAGTTCCTAGTAAAGCCATAAGAGTAGTTAACTAAGTAGACTCCAATTAAGTTTAATAGAGGCTTAATTATATAAAAGGGCAACCTAATTTAGCTAACTTAAGAACGCCAAGCTTAAAACCTAAGGCTTATTATATTAAAGCCTATAGACCTTATTAGCTCCTGCGGAGAGACCTATAAGACCGTAAATATAAAGAACTAATACGCTATATAACGTGCAAGAGGCGCCTATATTGCCACAGTCTGTCAACCTAAATCTGCCTATGATTTATCCTTTGCGGCCTAGGTAACAGATCCGCAAGAGGAAAATATTAAGCAGCTAAATAAGCATATTCAGTGGCAAATTAATAATGCAATAAGAGGACTTACTTTTGTACCACTAGACCTGAATTCCCTTAGCGTACTAGTATTTACGGACGCCTCCTTTACTAATAACAGGGACCTATTATTACAAATCGGCTTTATAATTGTACTTACAGACCGTAATTAAGACATAAATATACTGTACTAGTCTTTAATTAAATGCAAATAAGTAACCCGCAGCATACTGGCTTCTAAGCTATACGCACTAGCCTATAGCTTTAATATAGGAGCTGCAATTAAGTTAATAATCCAGAAGATCCTACAATTGGAGTAATTACCCCTGGTTTTATACACCAACTCAAAGTCCCTTTATGACTGCCTAGTTAAACTAGGCACGATATAAGAGAAGAGGCTTGTAGTCAACCTAATGTGCTTATATTAGGCCTACGAACAACGTAAGATTATAGAGGTTAAATAGATCAGCAGTGGAGATAACCTAGCGGACGCTATAACCAAGGCAAAGCCGTGTTAAGCTTTTAAAACCCTAATTAATATAAATAAGCTTAACCTAAAGGTTATAGAATGGGTGGAACGAGACTAACGGAGCACCTACGGTTCATTTACGGCCCGTCGGAAGGCCGTACGGTTTATTTACGGCCCGTTGGAAGGCCGTACGGTTTACTTTACAGACCGTAAGCAGGACTTACGGCCAGCTTAGAGCACCGTTTGGAAGGCAGTCCAGAAAGCACCTTAGGAGGGATTTCCTATGTATTTCTTTTGTGTTCTATGGTCCTATTAAAGCAATTACGGGGGCTATATATAAGTAGGCCTGTTTTTAAGTGCCGCCAGTGTATAATTACAGCACCTGGTGTACGAACGCGTATTTACGCGTTCAGTGCACCAACTACTTATATGCTGACTAATCAGGGGGGAGGCGCGTCAGTATATAGACCACGTAGTCTACCTCAATAGAATCGACAGTTACCACCATCCAAAAGAGCATACGATACTATACGTATTTCGTGCCCCTGGATATGACTCAATTGTATTATTAAGTTGATACAAACACTAACTATATATAATAGCCTAAGGGTAAATATAGAAGTAGTATATTAGTAATGTAAGGGATTATAAGAAAGGATTGTAGATTATATCTTAGTAGTTAGGGACAACGGCGAGCCAAGGTCCTATATATTAAATCCTATATTAAAAGGGTTTATAAAACTATACTAGAAATACTAAATTGCCTATAATATTTATAATTAATTATAGCCTAGTATAAAGGCTTAAATATAAAGTTATATAAAAATCCTTCAATTCCTATACCTAAGAATTTTACTTATTTGGGAGCTCTTGCTGCACCCGGCCCAAAAAGACCAAAACCAACCAAAAAGAACCCCGAAAAACACCCAGAGAATCCCCCTGAGATGCCTGCATCGCAGGGGAGGCATACGTCAAACAACGGTGGTTCGCACTCGCGCGCGACCGCCAGAACCACGCCTAGCAATGGCCCTCCACAATAAGAACAGGCGAATACCACACTATAAAGCAGAAATACCTCTATTAAGAAGGCATCTAATAAAATATAAAGCCTATTGGACGCGTCTAGTATCCGCAATTATAGGGAAGTAACCGTCAGCTATAACAAACTAATATAGCTAGTAGAATAGCTCCGCCAGTCTAGCGTCTCTTAGGTGCCCCTTTAGTAATCCCTTAATTAAATTCTTTAACGGCTAAGTAAAATCAAAAATAAATAAAACCCCTCCTTACCAGCGAACCGCACCTAGGCCGCTATAGCTGCGCTTTTATAGCATAGGGAACCCAACCCCCTTAAGACAATAACTAGGTATATAATTACAATATAACCAAATATAGAAAAAGTAGAGGGGCTTATGGGATAATTAGAAACAGAAGTTTTTATAGAGATTCGCAAGGAAGTCTATAACGCCATTACAGTCCGATACCTAAGGAGTAGAGACATTAGAGTTACCCTAAAGGACTAACAGGTAAAGGAACAAGCTATAAGGGTAGGGGATAGGCTAGGAGAACGTATTAGCATAAAAGTGCTCTATAAAGACTACTTAGTTAAAGTCCTAGTAGTTCCTATAAGCCTTAGGGTAGAAAAGGGACGCCAGGCGAATAACATAGTAACCATATAGGAGATAGTAAAACATATGGAACGCCTTATACCGGGACTTAAGATTACCTAAATCTAATAGCTTTAACAGGAAAATGTAATTTAAGCATATAATAAGAATAATAAGAGAATATAAGAGCTGCTAGAGACTTGCTAGGGAGACGCTAGTTAAACGCATGGCTCCCTTATTATTAGCACATATACACTAGGAATGCAAAAACTCTTTATCCAAAAAGGAATAATTATAAATGGCCTTATATATAATATAAGGCTCTATAACTATAAACTACACCTAGAATAATACTATTGCTACGCATAATAGGGACACACCTAATCCATATACGCAGTATAGGTGTGCTGCGGCCACTGTGCAGGCCCCTATAATATAAGACACTACTTAAATTAAGACCAAATAAAATGCGTAAACTGTTACCGAAGCATATATAAGGCGTGGGAGAGAGTAGACTATATTAAATATAGGAGACAGAAGGTAAGGGCTTAACAGCTATAGGAATAACTATACGCCAGGTTATACAAATGGAAATAACAGGCGATAAGCTAGGGGGACACAGGTGCCTTCCTAGCGTTTTCTACCTTTAATACTAAGGGGCTGGGCTAGCTATCCCAAGCCTCAACGGGCCAGAAGCGATGTCGCGCGATATTACTAGACCAAATAGGGATATAAGGGTTATAGGGGACACAAGGAAGAGGACGCCCTATAGGAAGACCCCTATAGACAGCTATAGCAAGCTTAAGACCAGGATAATTAAGAATTAGACTAAACGCAGTAAATCTAATATTTATAGCCGACCTATAAAGGGTATAAAGCTGACTAGTAAGACTAGGGGAAGAACCAGAGACAATAATAGATTTGGATATAGAAGCGCTAGTAGGAATATAAGATATGGGAATAGAAAGCCCTATATAAAATAAGTAGCGACCAGGGTGTAGATATAAGAGACAGAAGTTCTAAAAATCCTAAAGAAAGTAGAAATAAAGAAAGCAAAGAACAAAGGAGAGAACATTATATTAGTAATAAGCTTACTGGAAACCAAAGGCACAGAGTTTATCCTATTAGGAGACATAAACCTCCACTACCCGCAGTAGGGGGGTATCTATATCGCTGCTAAATAATAGGCAAAGTGCCTACTAAGAGCTATAGACATCTGGGGCCTTAAGCTAGCCACTCCCCTAAGAGTAATTACGTGGCAATAAAGCACCACTAGAAGTACAATTGACCTTATATTTATAGACGATGGCCTATACCAGAGACTCGAAAGGTGCATCCCCAAAGAAGAATGGGTACTTACCTTAGACTATATCCCCATCCAGATACAGCTAGATTTGGATATTAAGGCGCAACTAAATAGTAAAAGATATGCAATAAGGAAGCTTAAGATAAACAGTTTCCTTAATATAGTTAAACAACAACTTTAAAACCTAGAAGAAATCCACCTAATACTAAACAAGCGAGGCTTATTAGCTACCCCTAAGGAAATTAACCGAAGACTAGAAAGGATCTAGGCAGCAATTAAAAATAGGCTAGAAGAGCATTGCCCAGTCTCAAAACCGGGCCCCTACGCGCGATATATATGGTCCGCATAATGCGCGGTTCTTATGGCTAGCTAATAATAAGCAAGAAGGAAATATATAAGCAGCTATAACCCTAAAGACAAGAAACAATACAAAGACATAAGAAACCAGCTAAAGAATACCCTAAAAAAAGAAGTAAGAAATAACTGGAGACGGTTTATAAACAAATATACTACTAACCTAAGCATCCCCTATAACAAGGGCCTTTGGACTATGGCAAGATAGGTAAAGAAAAAGGCGGGACGCCTAGTAGAAGACCTATACCTACCACCCCTATAAAGAGCAGGCGAACCATAGGCCACAAGTAATAATAATAAGAAGGCGAAGATCCTTATAGAAAGATTTTTCCCCCAACTAGCTCTAGTAGACCTTAGTGACATTACTAGCAAAACACTAGTAACTCGCCTAAGGGTTAATAGCGACATAACAACCGAAGAAATGGCTAGAACTATTAGTCGCCTTTTAAACAATATAGTACTAGGACTAGATAGGATCCTAAACAAAGCCTTAAAGACCTATGGTCCACTTATAGCACCTTAGCTTGCAGATATAGCCAGAGCATGCTTTATAATAGGCTACTACCCGCGACTCGGAAGATCTATAATAACGGTTATCTTATAAAAAGAAGGTAAAGCAGACTACTTAATCCTAGGAAGCTACTGCCCTATTGCCTTAGAAAACACCCTAAGCAAGATCTTAGAAAAGGTTATAGCGGACCATATAGTAGATACAGCAGAGGAACACGCCCTACTACTACAAAGCTAAATAGGGGCAAGAAAGAATCGCTTAACACTATTAGTACTTACACTACTCGCTACTACTATTAAAACTGCATGGGCTATGCGCAAGGACTTTATAGTATTAATACTTAGCCTAGATATTAGTGGCGCCTACAATAATATACCCCATAAGCGCCTCCTATATATCCTTAGGGCAAAGGGCTTCCCAGAATAGATTATATAATTTATTCAAGGGTTTATAGGCCAGAAAGAGACATTACTAGTCTTTAGCGGATACCAGAGCCCCCCCATCGCAGTTATAACAGGTATACCATAAGAATTACCTCTTTCGCCTATACTCTTCCTTTTCTTTGTAAGTAACTTACTTAACACCTTTAAGGAAGGGGCGACCTAGGGGATAGGCTTCGTCAATAACACAAACCTAATTATATACGGGCCAACAGCTATAGAGAACTGCAGAACACTAGAGAAAGCCTATAACACCTATATAGAATAGGCAAGACGACATAGAGTCCAATTCTTACCAGAGAAATACCAGCTAATCTATTTTATAAGAAAACGCAACCAATCTACAGATCTCTAGTATATAATCTATATCTAAGGCTTTGGGGGTTAACTAGTTTAGGGCTTAAGGGTATTAGGAGTATAGGTAGACAGCAAGCTCCGGTAGAGCGTATATGCGGTACAAGCGGCCCGTAAGGGCTAAGTACAGTACATTATATTATCTAGGATCGTTAATTCTACATAGGGTCCATGCTTCTAGAGGTTACGCCTACTATATACAGCAGTTATCTGGCTAACTATGACATATAGATCCAGTATTTGGGCTATTAGAGAAACCAAGAAGGGCCCCCCTAAATCACTCCTTAAACCACTCTAAAAGGTCCAAATAGCCTGCCTCTAGAGCATAATAGGCGGGTATAAGCAAACGGCCATAGCACTGCTTAAGAAGGAAGCCAATATTCCCCCCCTATAACTATATATTAAAGCCGCTGCAATATAAAGGGCGCAAAGTAAACGCAACTCTAATATTATAAAGTATATTAAGACACGCCTAAATAAACTATAGAGGGACCCTAGGGCGCCTTATAGAAGAACAAACTAACAACCCCAAAGTAGGGAAGAGATATTAGAGAAATAGGTAAAGAAAGCAGAAGAAGAATGGTACTATATTAGGGCCTAGGCCTATATAGAGGAGGAAGGGAGACGCGTAAAAGGCCAGTAAAGACAATAGTAAAAAAGAGAAAGGAGCTAAAGTAGAGTATAAAAAAACGCCAGGAAACCATCTTCCGCAATATAATACTGGTTAGACTAACGCTAAAGAGGCGTATAGAAGTTAAAGGTATAGAGGCTAACTTAGGCAAGAGAAACCTAAGCCATGGCATAGTTAACGCTATAGGGGGTAAACACTTAAGAGCTCTAAAAAGGCCTAATAAAGGCAGAAAATATAATAGCAACACT
>Ga0307507_10003095_pt1 | contig 33122 bp, 8 predicted proteins | sample 7_EM_MG_FD_207223 | JGI IMG/M metagenome (GOLD analysis project Ga0307507, IMG submission 207223) | Populus trichocarpa ectomycorrhiza microbial communities from riparian zone in the Pacific Northwest, United States - 7_EM | ecosystem: Host-associated > Plants > Roots > Unclassified | place...
CTTACCTTCTCTCCTTACGCAACGTCTTGACTTTATTACACAGTTTATGTACATAGCTTAATAATATCTACTTCGCTATATATTATCACCACTTGTACTCACTCCGTGACACAGGAGAACTTATAAAAGGGATATATTAGACTGTTATAGTTATTAGCGGGATATCCAGTGTTATTTATCCCTAAGAAAAACGGAAAACTTAGGATGTGTATTAACTATAGACAGTTAAACAGCATTATAAGAAAGGATAGATATCCTTTACCTTTAATTAGCGAAATTTAAGACCGGATAGGTAACGCGCAAATCTTTACAAAGATAGATCTAAGATAGGTGTATTATTAGATTAGAATTAAAGAAGGTAATAAGTAGAAGGCAGCCTTTAGGTTAAAGGAAGGACTATATAAGCTATTAGTAATATAGTTTAGACTAACAAATATACCAGTAACGTTTTAGAAAAGAATTAATAGTGTATTAGGAGAACACCTTAATAAGTTTATTGTGGCGTACCTTAATAATAATATTATCTACTTAATAAGTAAGGAGGAGCATAGAGAATATATTAAGTAGGTCTTAAAGAGACTATAGGAAAAATAATGCTAGTAGCAATTAAGAAATACGAGTTCTTTACTAGAAAGACTAATTTTGTTATATTTATTATCAAACTAGGCAAGATTAGTATAGACCTAAAGAAAGTAGAAGCTATAGTAAGTTAGTAAGAACTAGAGAACGTTACGCAGGTAAGGTTATTCTTAGGGTTTTGCAACTACTATAGGAGGTTTATAGCATAGTAGTTAAAAAACATTAAGCTATTTACAAGACTTATAAAGAAAGAGGAACCATAGATATGGGGTAGTAAGTAAAGAAAACTGTTTTAAGAACTTAAGGAGATGTTTACCTAGGATCTAATCCTCAAGATTTACTAACTAAAGCTAAACATAGTTGTAGAAATAGATGTATTAGACTTTGCATTAGGAGTATACCTACTACAAAAGTATCTAGACGGATGGCATCCAGTAGCATACTATAGTCGAAAAATAATACTACTAGAGTTAAACTACAATATCTATAATAAGGAGTTATTAGGTATAGTTGCAGCACTTAAGGAATAGAGAGTATTCTTACAAGGCATAGAGAAACCATTTATGGTTAAGACGGATTATAAAAACCTAGTAGGGTTCCTAACTACGAAAGAACTTAACCATAGATAAGTTAGATAGGCAGAGATACTCACAGAGTATCACTTTAAAATTTAGTATACTAAGGGAACTAAGAATATAAGGGCAGACGCACTTAGCAGAAAGGTAGAATTATAGAATAAAGAAAAGCTATTAGGGGAAATGTTATATAAAGATAAAGACAGATTAATTAGGTATAATTATCCCAAAGTTATAGTAATTAGAGAAGAAAGTTAGACCTATAAGATACTGTAGAGTATATGGTTATAAAAGATCTAAGAAGCATAGGATAAGGATCCAGACTTAGAGTAGTATGAGAACTAAGAAGCTATATATATACTAAAGAGTATCGCAGAGGAGTTTATTAAAGAATTTTATAAGGGAATAATATAGGGACACAACGGAGCCATAGGCTTAGTATTAAGACTTTAAGAAGAATATATTATTTAAGGAATTTAGGGACTAGCAAGACGAGTTATAAAGGAATATTTAGATTGCTAAAGAAACAAACTAATAAGGCATAAGCTGTATAGAGGGCTATAACCTATTAAAACACTAGAGAGACTATAGGAGGTTATATTATAGGACTTTATTATAAAGTTACTAAAGTTAAAAGATCCTATTACTGGACAAGATTATAGTATAATCTTAGTAATAGTAGATAAGTTAACTAAGTAGGGCTACTTTATAGCGTATATAGAAGAAATATTAGTAGAAGATATAGCTAGAATCTATATTAAAGAAGTGTTTGTAAGATATAGAGCACTAATAAAGATTATATTAGACAGAGATCTAAGATTTATAGCAGTATTCTGGGAGGTATTCTTAGCTAAATAAGGGGTTTAAGCAGTAATGTTAATAGTATATTACCCACAAATAGATGGTTAAACGGAGAGACTAAACCAAACGTCAGAATAGTACTTAAGATATTATATTAATTACGCACAAAATAATTGGGTATTATTATTACCAGTTATATAGTTTGCATATAATGCAACACTATAGAAAGGAATAGGCATGTTACCTTTTAAGGCGAATTACGGATATAAGCTAAGAATATTGTTATCGCTATAATAAGTAAAGAAAACAAGTAGCACAGCTAAGAAAAGAATGGCAAACTTAATAAATCTTTAAATATACCTTAAGGAAATAGCTAAACTAGTATAGAAGAGAATAAAAAGGTACTATAATGCTAAGAGATCTAAGGGACCAGATCTTAAAGAGGGAGATAAAGTATGGTTACTATACAAAAATTTTAAAAGTTAATAACTAAGTAAAAAGTTGGACTATGTTAAACTAGGACCATTTATAGTTAAAGTAAAGATCTTAGAAGTTATATATAGACTTAACTTACTAGAGAAAATAAAGATCTACCCTATTATAAGGTAAGGATATAGATAGGGAGTCCAATAATAGAACAATAGGGTGTATTATATAGATAGACAAATCCTTAAGGGAAAAAGGAGGAGTCTATATGCGAGGTAGGAAGGGTTTTCCCTAGGTACGTGCAGCGCACGTGCCTTACAGACAAGTCACCCCTAGGTCGCCCTAGGGTCGCCCATCCCTTACAGCTATATAACTATCTACTCAGGTTTTACCTAACAATGCCCCCCCCCTTTAAAAGGATTGTCCCCAATCCTTTCTATACTTAAGCCTTAATAAAACCCCATAAAAAACCTTAATAAGGAAAAAATTTAAAGGGGAAAGAGCGTCTTAATTTTACGCATAGAGGGACAGGTAGTATATATACGCGGCGCGGAGATGTTAAGGAACTTTGACCAGCGGTTAAAGTTGTTTAATTAATTAGATTTGCCTTACCAAGACTCCCCTACATTTAACTAAGCCAATAGTAATTTTCTATACCCAGTATAAAAAATCCTAATTAGTCCATTTAACACTTGGAGCTAGTAGAGCTTAACACTATCGCCCAAATTTGGTAGACTATTAGAAATATTCCAAAAGCTTACTTATATAGGTAGGTCGCTAGTATCTCGCAGGTAGGTTATAGGTTATTTTTATACAGCCAGATTCATAGACGGTAAGGCTATATACCTATTAAATCCGCCGCTGACCCTGCTTTAGCCTTATGCTATACTAGCGTAGCTCCATATATACTTCGCGAGTAGGTTGTAGGTTACTTATATATAGCCAGATTCATAGACGGTAAGGCTATATACCTATTAAATCCGCCGCTGACCCATGCTTTAGCCTTATACATTATCTATATAGTATATGCATGGAATAGTATATAAGTTATTAGTATAGGTTACTGCTAGCGGGTTACCAGTAGGTCTTAGACACTAGTTAAGTAGACCTGTTCTCTAATATAATAATCTGCTAAGCTAGTATAGAGTAATAGACTAGGTCTAGGAAGGGTGCTTTCTAAATTAAGCTTTATTAGTATATGCCGTAGCTTCGCCTATAAGTTATCTGCGAGTCGCTAGCATAGCTAGGTTGCGTTAGAGTGTGGCTTATATAGGATATTGATAAATCGCGCTTCACCCTATATGTATGCCGCAGTTCTTATCACGAGCGTTGCTTATTCTTTAGTCCCTTAGGACATCCTCTGCTCCACTTTTATGCAGGTTATATCTTAGCAGCAGCGCTTGCTTTTCGCCTATGCTTTAGCTGAAAGACTAGGGTATTTTGCTTACGGTACTTATCTAGTAGTTGTTAATAATTTTTAAGTTCTGTCTTATATTTCTATTTATTATACTTATTTAGCCATCCTAGCCATTTAATAAGGTACTGTGGTTGTCTAGCATAATCCTAGTAGGCAATAATTACTTTTACTTCCCAGCTGCCTTCCTTAAGCTCTTCTACTACTAGGGGTTAAAACCCAGGGCATAACCTATAAGGCTCTAGTAGGGAGACATAAAAGACCAGGTGGAGCCGTGCTATAGTAGGTAGAAGCTCTAGCTTATATGCTTACTGCCCTATACACTCTAGAATCTAAAACGGTCCCATAAACTTGCTGTTAAGTTTCTTGTAGGGACGTTTTATATAGATATTCTTGGAAGAGAGCAGGACTTATTTACTAATGGCGAAATGCTTGGCCAGATAGTAAAAATTATAGTATTTTGCCTAAAGCTATTAGGCGTACATTATTAACGCCGCCGCTGCCTTACGTGTGAGGCGTAGGCGTTGTAGATGCGTCTCTACAAGTTTAATATTTATTAACTTAGACCCCTCCCCACCTTGCTAGGCATCTTAGACGCCATCTGGGACTCCATCTAGGATATTTAGCAGCTAGCTATAGGCGAGCTTAATAGGGAAACACTTCGTTATAGCATAGACCTTAGAGTTATAGGTAAAGGCTGCCTTATTAAGTAGAGAGGCCCAATTAGACTATTCCTAGTTTATAAATATATGCAGGTATACCTTAAGCTCCTAGTTTTGGCGTTCCGTCTAACTATCTATCTATAGGTGGAATGCGGTACTAAGCTTACGCTAAACACGGAGATGGTAGCATATAGTACTCTAGTACTCGCTCGTGAACACACTACCCCTATTAGAGACAATATTATCTGGGGGCCCTATTTATGCAAAGACTCTAAATAAGAGTTCTGTGAGTTGCGTAGCATTAATTGTCTTACATACTAGATAGTAGTGTACTAGCTTTATAAAATGGTCTATAAGGATAAGAATGGAGTTGCACTCTATACTATTAGGAGTCTTAGACCTAGGGAGATCCGTAATAAAGTTAAGTAAATAATGTCGCTAGGCTTGGGTGGGGATCTAAAGAGGTTGCAGCTTACTATAGGGTTTATAGCAGCGCGATTTATAGCATTAGCAGGCATTATAGTTATCTAGGTATTTATAGAGATCTTTAGTAAGACCATTCTAAGTATACTTCTACGCAATTACCTTATAGGTACAGTTAAATCTATAATAGCCACCTATAGGATTGTTATAATTCCGCTTAAGGATCTCCTGTTATTATGATGGCGCTAGAGCGCGTCACCTAGTCAGGGGTTCGCTTAGGACTTGGCATATATATATAGACGTAGCCTCACCTGTTGGAATTACAAGGTTATAAGGTCACAGCGGAGGTGTCTTAAGGGTCTATTTAATAATAGAGATGACGTAGACGATGAATATTGATTGATTCGTGATGCAGTAGATACGGTTAATGTCTATATAGATTGCATGCAGAGCTTGACCTCGCAATATGTCCAGAGCTTAGTCAGTACCTTATCGCTAATTTCTGACACTCCCCCATGCTAACGACGCTCTCCTCGTCTGTCCCAAATAGGCAATTATAAAGCTATTCCTAAATACCTTACAAGTGCCATTTGGCCTACGTACAGAGGGAAAACCTATAGTAGGCAAAAAACCTCCATAACTTGCCCCGTCTCCGTCCGTTACCGTCTCCATCAGTTACCGATTCCTAGCGTTGCACAGTGCTTCGTAAATTAGTTAATTGGTAGCTGTTTTATAAGCATATCTCCCGGCTGATCTTTGCCTGGTATATATACCACTTTAAGTCGACCTCGCTAAACCATATTGTTTCGTATGAAGAGGTATCAAGTCTTAATATGCTTGGCTTTCTGGTGGTATTTTATGTTATATAAAAGGTTAACCGTACCCTTATTGTCACAGTAGAGCGTAGGGATAAAAGGGTTATTATTATCTCTTTCTTCTAGATCTCTTATTAGCTTCTTAAGCTATACTACTAACCTTGCTCCTTTTAATGCCGCTATAATCTCTGCTTCTATTAAGCTTAATGCCGTTAACTTCTACCTTTAAGCCATCCAAATCACTGCTCCCCTATAGCGTATAACTGCTATGCCTTAGAATAATATCCGATCGTATTCTATTCCCCATATAGTATTGGTAAAGATATTATAACCAGTAGGTAACGTAAGCTTGCATAGAGGAAGGTAGACTACTTGACTTAAGTAGGTAATTCCTGCTTCGAGAGTGCCGTTTAGATATTATAGTAGCTGCTTACTTAAGCGGTAATATAATTCTCCTGGTGCTGCTATAAACCTAGCTAACTAACCGACAGCATAGCTAGTATTAGGACGTGTGTAGTTTAAGAGGTAGATTGTAGAGCCAATAATCTGCTAGTATACTATCGCATTATTGTACTTAAGAAGGCTTTTAATATTGGGCTTTAGGACAGTACCTACTAGTATTAGTAGCTTGGCCAGATTGCAGTTATCTATTTTTAGCCGTTTAAGTAGCTTCTTAGTGTATATTGTCTAATATAGCTTAAGGGTTCGGTTTGTATAATCTCGCTTAATTTAGAAGCCTATAAATACTTCTATAGGATCTAAGTCTTTACATCTCCATTCTCTTAAGATTCTTGTCTTTGTAATATTAAGGTATCGGCGCTTTCCTGCAATCAGTATATTGTCAACAAATAGTAAGATATATACTTCATTTCCTATAAAGAGATTAGGGTTAGTATTAGCTGCTTTTAAACCTATGCTTTTAAAGAACTTCTTAACCATCTAAAACCATTCTCTTAGTGCCTACTTTAGGCCGTAAAGTAACTTATTTAGCTTTAAGTAGACGTTTTTTACGCCCTTAAGCTTAGGTTTAAAGTCTCTTAATAGGTTAGAAATCTACATATAAATCTATTCTTATAACGGCGGGTTTAAGAATGCAGTTTTAATGTTAATATAGTTAAGCTTAAGGTCCTCAGCTACTACCTTTACTATTAGGAACCTAAAGGTGTCGTATTGTACGACAGACGCAAATGTCTTAAAATAATCGATATTGGGGGTCTGCTTGTCTCCCTAAATGCATAGTCTTGCCTTCTTGCGAATTACTTCTCCCTTAGCATTATACTTGTGCTTTAGAACTAGCTTGCTTAGAAATAATAACCTTCCTTCTAGTACTCTCCCCCTTATAATAGTATAGGTGTGCATCCTCTTAAGTAAGAGGAATTCTTTAAAGATAGCTTTTATCTAGCTAGGAGCGTCCTCCCTTAAGGCCTAATCTAACTTAATAGCGTTAAAAGGTGCTATAGGTGCTCCTATAGAGGTAGTATTCTCAGCTTCTAGGTAAATAGCTTTTATAGCTATTACTAACTAAACCACCGTATTGTTAAAAACCCTTATATTTAGTAACCTTCCAGACCTTGTTCTCTACGCATAAGGAATACGTATTAATGTACTTTATACAGGCGTCCTACCCTTAGCATTACCTTAATTTAAGCGTCCCACTTAATCTTAACCTAGGCTTCCCACTTAATTAGAGCGGCCTACTTGGTCTTAACCTAGGCTTCCTACTCGTTTAGAGCGGCCTACTTGGTTACCATCTAGCCTACTTATAGTTCTTACAACTAGAGTCTCTGTCGGCGCATTTAAGGTAGTAGGGGGAGGTATAGGTTAGTTCGCGGCTTAGCTTATAGCGTAATTTAAGTGTCCTGCTTAATCTTAACCTGGGCTTCCCACTTGATCTAAGCGGCCTACTTGGTTACTATATCTTATAGCTTATACCTAAGGTGCTCTATAAGGGAACTTATACTTATTTACTTTAGTATCTCCAAATAGCTTAATTGCTTGGGTATGCAGGTTTATTATTTTAAATTAACTACTCCCTTTTAACCCCATAAAAACATAGTTAGGTTTTATTCTTAAATTATACTTCCTAGGGTGTTTCTTAAGCGTATTAATTGGATTAGCGTAACACCCAAAAATAACTAGATTCTTTAAGTTAGGAACTCGTTGGGTATATGCCTTATAGGGTATAATAGTACCACTATACTCGTCATTAAATGGAAGTACTAAGGTGGGTACTTAATTCTTAATCCAGACAGCATACTTAACTGCGTAGCACTAGAGTTTAACTGGTATATTTCCTTAAAATAGAAGTGACCTTATTTTATAGTCAACTGTATAGATCGCGCGCTTAATTACGCTATTGTATAAGTGCTTATATAGCGGACAAGGTTTAAAGTTAATACCCTAGGGTATTAGTTCGTCTTAAAATCTGTAGCTAAACTCCCCCTTTCTATTATCCGCTTAAATCTATGCAGCTTTATTACTAGTAAACCTCTCTGCCCTTATAATAATCTCTTTGATATGCGGCAGTACCTCTTTAGTTTAGAGGGTTTTAAGAGGAATAACCTAAGTATAGTATGTGGTGTCGTCTAGGGCTAGGAGGTAGTAGTTATAACCTCTAATTAATATACTAATTCATCCTGTAGTATCTAGGTATAGCCCTTAACCAGGTATCTTCTTATACTTAGTTATCTTCTTGCTTAGTATTTCTCGCATCTTCCTAGCTAGATAAGCTTCGTATATACTCTTGCTAACTAGTACTACTCTCTTCTTAAGCTTTATACCTAGTGAGGAGTACTATAGCTTAAACAGGTTACTGTAATTTGTATATCTAGTTCGGCGGTGCTATAGCTTAGCATCTATTTCACTAACGTTTAGTTGTAAATTGTGTACTTCTACTATCGCATTAAATGCTTCCTAATGCTCTTATAGCACGTAGAGGTTATTCTTTATAGTGGCCTTAAACATTGCACCTAATTTATGCTTACCAGTAGCTTGATTATCTGGGTTAAATATAATTAAGTAGCCTTTCTAAGTAAGAGTTCTTACTAAGATTAGCTTAATTAACTTAAACAAAGGTATAAGCCAGACGTCTTTTAGCTTTAGGGTACCGATTTAAACTTAACTATAGCCTATAGCAGGGACAACGGTCCTATTCGCAGTATAGACCTGTTGTGGCGTATTCTATCTCTTTAAGTATGTTAGGTCTAATTGGTTATTAGTAAAGTGCTTAGTTACTTCTAAGTCAAGAGCCCAAGCTAAAGACGTCGTTGTAAGCATAGTATGTTTAGGGTTAGGGTTAAGGTAGATTAAATTACTATTAAATTCTTCCTTAGCTATTACTACATTTCCTACTTCCTCTGCCTTAGGAGCACCTTAATCTGTCTTCCTAGCATTATTAAATTGGAATTGCTTAAGTAGGGGACAGTCTTTCTAGTAGTAACCTTTTTAATAGTATACTCTACACTCGTCTCTTTCTGGTTGTCTTGGCTCTTTGCTTACTTAAGATAATAAGCTATAGCAATAACGCGATAAGGAATAATTGAATTTACTAGTATGGCCTCTACCCCTTATTTAACCTTGACCTTGGTTTCCCCTTCTCCCCCTAGGTTCGTCTTTCCTCTCGTATACAAGTGCTGCATTTTGTACTTATATAGGGAGAGCAGTCTCTTGCTCCTAAAGAAGGGTAATGCAACTCTTAAGGTCTTATTTGTCTTATAGACACTAGGTCTTCGCATTCTACTATATAACATCACTTAGTAGGGCTAGAAGGAGTTGCTCTTTAATATTATTGTTAGTAAGTGGTTAAGGTATAGAGGCTAGATTGATTTTAAATCAATTTAGTATATAGATAAACTTAACAATTTGCATCTTTATAGGGTTGAATATAGTGCTATAGAACTCTCTGCGAAGTCTAGAGATATAGACCTCATCTTTAGCTTTATTAAACTTCTTTATTCCTTCCCACATTCCTTGAATATCGTACGCCTTTATTATCGCACGCATCTCTTCCTGACGGTCGTCTCCTATTAAATTATAGATAATCTTGTTTGCTTCCCCTCTTCTTCTTCTTCCATTAGCTAAATTAACTCAATTTAGGTCCTTTGTACTAGTAATAAAATCCCAGCCCTCTAACATGATCAGGGCTGCCTCGCAGGTGCGCTCCTAGTCTGCAAAGTTATCTCCATTAAAAATGACGATTTTACCGGCCTTATAATCGTATGTAGGTGTCGTTAAGGTTAAGGTAGAGGAGGTCATTTTTGGGGTCGATTTTCGAGTTAGGAGAGGTGTTGCTACCCAGGCTTATAACCTGTTGGAATTACAAGGTTATAAGGTCACAGCGGAGGTGTCTTGAGGGTCTATTTGATGATAGAGATGACGCAGACGATGAATATTGATTGATTCGTGATGTAGTAGATGCGGTTGATGTCTATGTAGATTGCATGCAGAGCTTGACCTCGCAATGTGTCCAGAGCTTAGTCAGCACCTCATCGCTAATTTCTGACATCACCACCTTCTCTTGCTCCTCAGCTTAATATCTTCGTAATACAGCATTTGTTCGCTTCATCTTGGAAGCATTTATTTAAGTATTCGTCAAGACATTTGTTTAATGGTTCGAGCCGTCACAGTTATAGTGGTATACAATTTAGCACCTAGACCTTATTGTTTTGCCTTAGGAGTCCTTAATTGTTAAGGGTGTAGTCCTTATTACTAGTAGGAACCTATTCCTAGGTTAACTAATCACATATAAAGCGTATAAAGGCGTCCCTTTCTTATACTCCATAAATAAAATTAACCAGTAACTTAGGGGGGTGTTTTATAAACGCCGTTTTAGCTAAGGTAGCTACTACTACCTCTTGCTGTGACATGAGACTCTGCGTAAAGTTAGTGCTAGTAAAGTAACATGTAATACGTAGGTAACTCGCCGGGTCGTTATAGGGGACCGTCGCCTAGGCTAAGGGATCTTCCCTAGGATCAAACGCTATTAGGCTAGTTAGGGAGGCCTTAGAGAGAATAACAGGACACCTTAGTCCGCTAGCGCTATATTTATAAGGGTCGCTTGCATGCTATATGTATACTACTCGCTAGTTTAGTATAGTAGCACTAGGGCCGTCCATAAGGCCTATAACCCACAACTTTTGCTATAATATAGGCAGTATAGTATTAAGGACTGTCCTCTTGCTACCATCTTTAAAGCCTTTAGTATAATCTAGGTACTAGGATAGTATATTAGCGGGATTTGCTTTACCTGGCTTATATTTAATTTTAAAATTAAACTTAGCTAGTTCCTTAGTATACTAGGCCTGGCAAGTAGATAAGCTCTTTATAGTTATAAAGTACCTAAGATTGTTGTAATTGCAGAGCACGCGCGTTATATATACGGCGTGCTTAAGGTAGTGGCGCCATGTCTTAAAGCATTGCACTATAGCAAGTAATTCCTTATTATGCGTATTATACTGTACTCCTAGGCCAGTAAGCTTCTAACTGTAATAAGCAATTAGGTGCCAGTGGAGTTAATCTCTCTACCTAAAAGGCTGCAGAAGTATACCGCCATAGGCATAATTAGAAGCGTTAGTAATTACTATTAGGGGTAGATTAGGGTTAAAGTGGCGAAGTAGAGGAGCCTATATAAACGTAGCGCGTAGCTTGCGAAACGCCTGCTAAGTGTTATTAGGCCAGGACCAAGGTTAATACCATTTAGTAGGCCCTTTTTTGCGCCTCGACTTCTTCTTCTCCTTATCTAATGTTAGGTTGCAATATGCCCGTGTAAGATATATATGTAGAGGGTATACGGTATCCGAGTAGTTCTAGATAAATCGCCTATAGAAGTTAGTAAAGCTAAGGAAGACCTAGATATCCCTATAGGACTTAGGCTCAGGCTATTCCTTAATAGCTTTTACGCGGGTAGGATCTATTACAATACCCTTAGGTATAATAATAAAGCCTAGGAACTCAACGTTCTTAGTATAAAAGATGCATTTTAATAGTTTAGTATAGAGGCCCTAAGCGCAGAGCTGTCGTAGTACCTACTTAACATACTTAACGTGCTTATTCTCGTCATTTAAATAGATAAGAATATTATCTAGGTAAACTACGCAGATAGTATCTACTAGGGTTCCTAGAGCTTTTTAAATATAGCTTTAGAAAGTTGTAAGGGCGTTAGCAAGACTAAAGGGCATCACTAGGTACTTAAAGTAACTATAGCGTGTCTTAAATGCGGTCTTCTATTAATCTCCCTTTTTAATGCAAATCCTATAATACGCATTATAAAGATCCAGCTTTATAAATATTTTTATATAGTTAAGCCTATTAAAGAGTTCGCCAACCAGCAGTAGGGGGTACTGGTTTTTAATTATAATCTTGTTTAGGCGTCTATAGTTAACATATAGCCGTATTATACCTTCTACTTTTAGTATAAAGAGGATGGGCGCTCTAGTAGGCAACTTACTAGGCCTAATTTAGCCCTTCTTAAGAGCACTCTTTAGGTACTCCTATAAGATCTACAACTCTTTCTGCAAGAGGTTATAAATAGGCATCTATAGTAGTGTCTTACCTTCTTCTAAGTCAATTATATGGTTATACTTAGAGTTCTAAGGTAGTATACTTGCTAGCTTATTAGAGAAGACATTAATCTCCTCTTTATATATATCTGGCAGGCCAGGGTCCACAGAGGTTAAGGCAACTATTGCGTAGTAGTATGCTTCTGGGAGCTAGTAAAGAGAAGGGTATAGCTGACATGTATTTTATAGGTGTGCTTACACTAAAAGTGTATATAGCTCTACTGCAGTATACTTAATAGTTTTAGGGTTTTAATTACCTCCCCCCTAAGTTAAGGTAATCTGCGCTAGCACCAGAGAGTCTCTATAGGTACTTACTGCTAGTGATAATAGGTCCTCTATTATGTTTATAACCAGTATCTCTATATCTAGAGGGTCTGTATAGGTACTCACTACCAGTAATAACAGGTCCTCTATTATGTTTATAACCAGCATAAAGAAGGAGTCTTCTGGCTATAGCAAATAGACTATTTCGCTAGCCTTAATGTCTGCTAGGAGTGTATTAAGGATAACTATCTAGAGGCGTTTAGGGTCTAAAGTACCCTAGACAAATTGTCCAGAATAAAAGCTAATTAATAGATCTGCTTCCGCGAGCCAATCCTATCTAAGAACTATATTATAACTATTAAATAAGCCATCCTAAAAGGTCTGGGGGCTAATAGTGCGAGGGGTACCCTAGAAGTCGTTAGTGGTAACCATTAGATTATAAGCGTCCTAGGTTATTATCTAGTTGCTATTAAGGAAACGTGTAATAGGTTTACGTAAACATAGCGCGTAGCTTATAGGCAGGTTAAACCTATAGACGACGTCTTGGTTAATAAGGTTAATTTAGCACCTATTGTTGTATAAGCAATATAGGTGGACTTCACCCAAGGGCATATCCATCGCAATATATACTATAATGCGTTTCTTCTCTCCCTCTGTGTTAGGCCCTAGTTGTAGTTAAGAGAGATGCGCTACTAGGGCTTTAGGTTTTCCAAAAGCTAGCCTAACTTATCTTTACTGACTTACTTTTAGTGTTCTTTACAGTGGTTACCTACAGGCCTCTTTTAACTCGCGTGCGTACTACTGGCGTCTAAGGGGTCCTCTAAGCTATCTAGCTTTTAAATAGTCTCCCTAGGAGTTTGCTTAAAGCGTCGCCCTTTTTAGGTTCTATTCCCTAAACCTAACTCTACAGAGCCTGTGCTACAACCGCGCTTTAAGCGCGAGGATTTGCCGCTGCTAGCTACACAATCTTCCGTAAGCTTTATAGTGTCAAGCAGTTGCTCCACATGGCAGATTTCGGCGAAGAGGTCCTCTGTGGTTCTTACCCATTCAACAAAGTTTTAGCGGAAGAGCTCTGCCTATAGGTAGGCTAGGAGGCACAAGAACTAAAAGTCTACCTGTTGCTTAGGATTAATAAAAGGGGTATATCAGAAGCGGTCCTCTAAGCTACATATACGGGCTAGGAAGACATTAAACCTCTAATTCTCCTTTATAATGGCCGTATAGTATGCAGTAGCATTGTTAAAGCGTCTTACTATAGGGTTCCTAATCTGGTCTTGGACTATAGTCTTAAACTTATCCCATAGTAAGGGACCTTTATCTTTAGTGCCTAGCCGGCGATAAACCAGTTGGGTAATTGTCTTTTCTTTTATAAGACCTTTAATAGCCTAGCGCGTACGTCGCTTACAGTTGTAGTTAGCATCATTAACCTTAAATCAGTTCTCAACTGCGGCGATCCAGCGGTCAAAATACTGTTAAGTAGTACCGCCAATGTTAGGTAGTAACTTCTTAACTAGGGCGTCGAGATTTGTTCGGCGTATGCGTTCGCTATATAACTTATACTCTTTACTAGAGAGGCGACGGGAGGGCTTTATTAAATCAATAATACTCTGTAAGTTGGCTATTTTCTTAGCCAGCTTATCTAGCTCCTTTATATTAGCAGTATTTACAGGGACGCCGGTAATCTTACTAAGCTCCTATTAAGCCCAGGTATATAAGTCAAACTAGTCTCCAGAATTTGTAGGTGGCTAATTGTTTTAAGGTTTAGAAGGTGGCTCAGATCCTACTAGTATATTTCTAGTAGTTTCGTCTGCACTAGATCCTAAGGCGTTTGGCAGTTATATCGTCAGCATATTACTATCAGGTGTAGGCGTCAGTTTTCTTTTCGGAGGCATTATAGAAAAATTAAACCGGCTATCCTCCTAAGGGGATTAGTAAGGATTTAAATATAAGGTAAGGATGTAAATAGGGAGTCCAATAATAGAACAATAGGGTGTATTATATAGACAGATAAATCCTTAAGGGAAAAAGGAGGAGTCTGTATGTAAGGTAGAAAGGGTTTTCCCTAGGTACGTGTAGCGCACGTGTCTTATAGGCGAGTCACCCCTGGGTCGCCCTAGGGTCGCCCGTCCCTTGCGGCTATATAACTATCTACTTAGGTTTTACCTGACACTTATATAGCACGTGGCAATGCTAGAGCTAGCATATGGGAATATTAAGCCACTAGTTTATAAGGTAGATACGTATAGAGGATAAGAAGAGGATAAGTAGGAAGTTTTAAAGATTATTAGTTATAAGGACGTTAATAACGAAATATAGTACAAAGTTAAGTAGATAGGCTACGACAAGACTACCTAGGAGCTATTAAACAACTTGAAAAACGCTATAAGAAAGGTACAGGAGTATTAAAGAAAAGAAGGTTAGGCAGTATTAATAAAGAAGGATCGCTAAAAAACGAGCCACCTAAGGGGGACTTAAGAGGAGTACCTGCTGATTTATTTGGAGTTATTTCCGTCTCTATTAGAAGAGAATCCGTTCTTTCATCGCTAAGTTCCTAAAGGCCTTGTTCTATAAGCTTTTACTCCTTAGAATAAACCTTCTTAAGACAAAGCAGATAAGTAGACGCAGCAATACGGGCTTTAAGGACCCTCTGTTCCGCGTTATAAGAACATTTTAAATCCGCCAGAGCTTAGGTTAGCTTACTATTAAGCTTTATAGTAGTAGATTAAACCTAGGACCCTAACAGCAATTAATAAGGGTACTTAAAGACTATTAAGAGTAATAGAACGCGTATACTTAGCGTTAGAAACCGAGCGGACGTTATAGGATAACTAAATATTCGCTTTAGTATACTCTAAGTAGGAGGAGGGTTACTAAGATAAAGGACTTGTTAATGTAATATAAACCAACCCCTCTTTTAAACAACAAGAATACAGAGATAGTATTATCTCACTAACAGATAGTATTGTAGCAATAGTCTAAGCACGGCGTTGTGCTTATAAAGAAGAAGGAGCTTTAGGTATAATAAGTAATAATATTAACCAAATTAATTAGATGGATATTACATCTCTAGTAGATAACTTAGAGATATTAGAAATCTTTAAGGACGAAGATAAAAAGGAGGGAGATAGTATTACAGACGCTTTAAGTACAATGCTATAACTACTTAGAGAAGAGTTAGAGGAAGCTAGTTAGTTAATAAGGGCACGGTCTAAGATAGAACCCGTGGAACTATATAATAAGAAATGGTAAGTAAGTTATACAATGTTATATATAGGGTATATAGTGTATAAACGGAACGTATATATAATATGTATAATACATACTTTACATATAAAAAGAGTTTCGTAGGAGTATAGATGTATATTTAAAGGACTATAGTCCCTACCTAGATAGTTTCTTTCCTTGTAGTAAATCTCAGAATATAATCAGAGCTAATTTGTTAGGCAACCACTCCACCAGTTATTATTTATACTTATTATATTATTGACTTCCTGTTTACCTATACAACCTAGCCCATTAGCGAGCCCACCGTAGTACTTCCCACAAGGCTTTGTTACAATTATTTTAGATATAAATATATATTTATTTTAATAAATAGGTATATTATTATTATTATTTATTACTTAATGTCTAATTTAGATCCCTGTTAGGCCTATATAAACTACTCCTTATATATATAGGGAGAAAACTCTATTTAAGAAACCCCTATAATCCGTCTCTCCGTCTTTTAGGACTTGCCTATAAGCTGCCTATAAGTTACCTCTAGTGCTCTACTACCTTTCTTTTTAATCTCCTTAGGAACTACTGCTGCTGTAACAAGCCTATAAACGCGTTAATATTATATACTTTTAAGTTAATTAATTAAAATATATAGTAGCTTATAAAGTAGTATATAAACTAATTTAGCTACTACTACCTTTACTTATTACCTATAAGCTACCTCTATAGGTATATCTATACCTATGCCTATAGAGCTATATTTTATATATAGTAGGCAGTAATTACTTATTAGTTTTTAAGTAGAAAATTAATATTATATTGTTACGGACAGCTTAAGTACGATGTTACGACTACTTGGAGAAGAGTCGGAAGAAGCTAGTTAGTTAATACAGGCACGATCTAGGATGGATCCGGTAGAACTATGTGACGAGGAATAGTAGCCGAGGTCACGTAATGTGATCTATATGATCTGTGTGATCTATATAATCTGTGGGATAGAGTAGACAGAGTACACATACCTTACGGAGCGAAGGGATTTCTTAGGAGTATAGTTATATATTTAAAGGACCACAGTTCCTACCTAGATAGTTCTCTCTTTATAGTAAATCTTAAAATACAATTAGAGTTAATCTATTAGGTAACTACTCCACCAATTATTATTATATTGTTAAATTATTCTTACCTACATACTCAGCCTAATAATAGAACCCACCGTAGTTACTACTACAAGATTCTATTACACATTCACTACCTAGGTTATAGTATTGAACAAGGTTAAACAACATACTACCTAAAGCACCAGTTACGATACTATTAATAGTAGCAACGACCTTAGGATCAGGAGGAGATACCAGTATAGTAAATACAGACTTTTAGGTGGTTACGCAAGATTAGTTACAGGAAATAGTTAATCACTTATAGGACAATAATAGGATATTTAAAGAACGTATTAATAGAATTAGAGCAGCAAAGGTTAAGCTACCTTTAATTAAACAGTTCTTAGGAGAGAAGTTAAAGCTTAAGGGAGTTCTTATGCAGATACACATTAAGGTTATGCAAAAAGGAGCGAAGTTAGCAATATTGTTAGATTAAGTAGCCTATGCAGGATTGTTCCTAATAGGGAGGGCACTTAAGTGGTTTAAACCGTATCTTACGGAGATATAGGCTAATAGCATAACAACTACTAACTAAGACGTACGGTACATATTTGCCAGTTGGAACGGGTTTGCGAAACGGTTAACGCAGATATTTAGAGACCTAGAGGCAACAACCACAGCGGAACAAAAGCTTCAGAACTTAGTATAACGCACTTTAGCAATTAAGTATATAACGCAGTTTTAAACGCTAGCTATATAGGTTAAGTGGAATAATAGGGCGCTTATAGCACAGTATAAACAGGGACTTAAGGCTAAAGTCCAGAACGCAATTATCCTAATAGAAGATACGGATACTCTAAGAGAGTTAATAAATTAGTTAATAAAGATTAATAATAGGATCTACTAAAGGGAACAGGCTAAGAAAGGTTAAAACAGAGTTCCATAGTCGTATAAGGCGCAGAGTACGCAACAACTGATATAGAGTTAAAAACCATGGAATAGCGCGGAGTTAATAGACCTAAGTGGTACTAAAGAAACCTAAAGATAGGAAAAGAAACTATAGAAACCCAGAGGTTAAGGATCTAGTAATTAAAGAACCAAGAAGTAGAGGCCAAACCAGGGATCTTAACAGTAGAAGACGTTTAGGCGGACTCTATAGCAGAATTAGTAGTTTAGAGATGGAGCTTGCATAAATTGCGGAAAATAGGGTTATTTCGCTAAAGACTATAGAGGTAGTTAGAGTAACTATATGGTAAAGGGAACCAGACCAGCAAGAGACACATATATATAGAGGGACAACGGTGCACTACAAGGAATAAAAAAGTGTTTAATTAATAGTTTTACGTATTATTACAACAACGTATGCCGAATTTATAAGGACGCTAAGTATAGCGCAAGCTATTAGCTATAGAAGCCATTATTATCTAAGTTTAGAGGAACCAACAAACTAGCTTATAGATTGGACATTAAAGACAATAAATTTAATATAGGCGAAGCATTTACCGACAATAAGGCAATAAAGGCAGCTTACTAGAAGCATATAGACCTTAGAGAAGTTAAAACAGAAGTAGAAACTAAGACCACCATAGAGCAAGGCTTAGTAACGGGCGTTATAACACCATTAGATACAATTTCCGTCGCTTTATAAGATAAAAGAAGTAACGTTTAGAAGAAACTAAGCAAGCAGATAACTGCTAGTGCTAGCTTATTACTTAATAAAGGCAAAAGGCCATAGGTCCAAGATTCTCACAATGAGATAAAGAAGGCTCCAGACTTGCAAGATATAATAAGGACAGCTCAGGAACCCATAATGGACAGAAACCAATAGGAAAGGGCAGTAGCTCAGTTTATAGATAAACAAATAAGTATAGGACGTAAGTTCAAGAACTACAAGTTTGGGGAACGAATAAGAACGTTAGTAATCCTAGGGGAACATAGTATTTAGCCTAAAGATTAAAAAGTTAATATAAGGATTAAGAAGCAAGACGACTTTAAAGACCTAGCTACAAGACACAGAAAATAAGAAACTATAGATAAGTTCAGAACAAGAATTATTATATAGCAAGAACAGAAACTAGACTAAAGATCTAGCATATCAAACTATAAAAGGGACAGAGTACCTGTACAAAGAATTACTAATAGACCAAGTGTAGGGACACCTAGGGCAAAGTAGTTAGATAAACTAAAATAAGAAGAGGATCTAGACATCCTAACCAGGTTTAAAGAAAGGCATACTAAAGAATATTACAATGCAGCAATAATAAGGTACTTTTTTATAGACAAACCATATACACTAAACTAGTTATACGGAAAGTGGTATAGGCAATAATACAATAACAAATGGGCAGATTTTTATATATGGCTAGACAAAAAAGTTGTCTAAAACCAACCTATTACAGAAAAACATATAAGTCATATTAAAGGAGCATTAATTATAATATTAAGGAACCTAGAAGAGGGATCTAGGGACTAGAGAAGTAAAAGACAAGTCTTAGTACCTTAGAAGAAAGACCAACAGTTAAATTAGCCAGATAGAGGTTTAAACTTAAGAGTAAAGACAAGTTAAGAGTTAACCTAAGTCACTTAACGCATTATATACTATTATAGATAGCTTATATGGATAATATGTGTAACGTGTATAGAGTACTAAAAGATAAGAACTAAAAGTACCTAACTAGGATATATTGGGCACCAGAAGAAAAGCAGTTTAGGGACGCCAAGTATATATATAGATGGCACCTAGTAGAAGTATAAGGTTAAGGGGACTTAATACTTTAACCAGAAAGATTCCTTATAGAAAAATACCTAGATAGATAATAGTGGTGGGAGTGCCTAGAGAACACTTGTCTATAGTATATAGAGGAAAAGAAATAAACCAAGTATTGGCCTAAGTTAGACTAAGTATAAACAGGATCTAGTAGCCAACAGTTAGGAAAAAGGGAGGCGCATAGGACCAGAGGGAACTAGTATTAAAGCCTCAGACCCTTAAGGGAATTTAAGGACAATACCTAAATTTATAAGTTAAATGGCAAGATCAATAGTTTAAGGCATTAATAGACAGTGGAGCAATAAGGAACCACATATCACTAGTAATAATAGAAAGAATAGGGTTACCACACAGACAAAAGGAACACCTATATCTACTTATAACAATTTTAGGAGATTAGATAGCCTACAAAGGAGGTATTATTAATCTTAAAATAGGACCTATTCAATTAACTATCAAAGGGAGACTAGTTAGAATGTCTTTTAATATCCTACTATTAGGACAGGACAAGGCGATACTAGGGATGCCTTAGTTATAGGAATATAATCTAAAGATTAATTAGGTTATAGGTTAGGTTAATATTAAGGATACTTAATAATGCAGAACGCGATAGTAAACCAAGTTGGTATAGTACTAAGTTAGAGCGACGTATAAAGAGACTAAGTAAAGCTTAAGTTATATACCAAAGAGATACCACAAGTATAGTAAAAAGTTATAGTTACTAAAAAGTGAAAAGCTGTTAGAGCATGTAGCATAGGACTATAAGATAGAGTTAGAAAAAGGAATAAGTCTAAGGTTTTTTCTAATCTATAAGCTTACTAAGACTAAGTTAGTAGCGCTTAAGGAATTTGTCTAGGAGAACTTATAAAAGGGATACATCCAACCATTATAGTCGTCAGCAGGATATCTAGTATTGTTTATCCGAAAGAAAAACAGAAAACTTAGGATATATATAGACTACAGATAGTTAACCAGCATTACTAAAAAGGATAGGTATCCTTTACCCTTAATTAGCGAAATCCAAGACAGAATAGGCAATGCACAAATCTTTATAAAGATAGATCTAAGGTGGGCGTACTATTAAATCAGAATCAAGGAAGGCAACAAATAGAAGGCAGCTTTTAGGTTAAGGGAAGGACTATATAAACTATTAGTTATACAATTTGGGCTTATAAACGCACTAGCAACATTCTAGAAGCGAATTAATAGTATATTAGGAAAACACCTTAATAAGTTTATCATGGTATATCTTAACAATGTTATCATCTACTTAGTAAGTAAGGAAGAACATAGAGAACACGTTAAGTGGGTCTTAAAAAGACTACAAGAAGAACAGATACTAGTAGCAATTAAGAAATGTAAGTTCTTTACAAGGAAGACCAATTTTGTAAAATTTATTATTAAACTAGGAAAAATTAGCATGGACCTAAAGAAAGTTAAAGCTATAGTGAATTGGTAGGAACCAGAGAATGTTATACAGTTAAGGTTATTCCTAGGGTTTTGCAATTACTATAGGAGGTTTATAGCGCAATAGTTAAAGAGCATTAAGCCATTTACAAGGTTAACAAAAAAGAAGGAACCATAGGTTTAGGGTAATAAATAGAAGAAACTGTTTTAAGAACTTAAAAAGTTGTTTACCTAGGAACCAGTTCTTAAGATCTATCAACCAAGGTTAGATACGGTTGTTAAGATAGATATATTAGACTTTGCACTAGGAGCATATTTGCTATAGAAGCATTAAGACACATAGCATCCAGTAGCGTACTATAGTCGGAAGATAACACCACTAGAGTTAAACTACGACATTTATAACAAGGAGTTGCTAGGCATAGTTACAGCACTTAAGAAATAGAGAGTATTCTTATAAGGCACAGAGAAACCATTTATGGTTAAAACAGACTATAAGAACCTTACAGGATTCCTAACAATAAAGGAACTCAACTAAAGACAGGTCAGATAGGCGGAAATACTTATAGAATATTATTTCAAAATTTAGTATACCAAGGGTATAGACAATGTACGAGCAGACGCTCTAAGTAGAAAGGCTAAACTACAAAACAACAAAAAGCTATTAGGAGCTTTATTGTAAAGGGATTAAGACGGATTAATTAGGTATAATTACCTAAAGATTATAGCAACTAAAGAAAGTTAGATCCACAAGTTACTAGAGAGTAATTAAATGTAAAAGATCTAAGAAGCACAGGCAGAGGATCTAGACTTAGAGTAATACAAGAATAGAGAAGCTACTTATATTCCAAGGTTAATTATAGAGGAGTTTATAAAAGAGTTTTACAAGGGAATAACACAAGGACATAATGGAGCTATAGGCTTAGTGTTAAGACTTTAAGAGGAGTATATTATTTAAGAAATCTGGGGACTAGTAAGACAAGTTATAAAGAAATATCTAGATTGCTAAAGAAATAAACCGACAAGGTATAAGCTATATAGAGGGCTACAACCTGTTAAAGTACCAGAAAGACCATAGGAAGTTATATTATAGGACTTTATTATTAAGTTACTAAAGTTAAAAGATCCTATTACAGGGCAAGATTATAACGCGATTTTAGTAATAGTGGATAAGCTAATAAAGTAGGATACTTTATAGCATGCATAGAAAAGATATTAGTAGAAAATGTCGCTAGAATCTATATTAAGGAAGTATTCGCAAGATATAGAGTACTAAATAAGATTATATTAGACAGAGATCCAAGATTTATAGTAGTATTTTGGGAAGTATTTCTGGTAGAACAAGGAGTTCGCGTAGCAACCTCTATAGCGTATTATCCGCAGATAGATGGATAGACAGAAAGACTAAATTAGACACTAGAACAGTATCTAAGATACTATATTAACTACATATAGAACAATTGGGTATCGTTATTACCAGTTATATAGTTTGCATACAATACAATACTACAAGAAGGAATAGGGACATTACCATTTAAGGCGAATTACGGGTACAAGCTAAGAATATTGTTATTACCACATTAAGCAAAAAAGACGAGTAGCACAGCTAAGTAAAAAATGGAGACATTAATGAATCTTTATATAAACCTTAAAGAAACAGCTAAACTAGTACAAGAACAAATGAAAAGGTACTATAATACTAAGAGATTTGAGGGACCAGATCTTAAGGAGGGAGATAAAGTATAGCTACTACACAAAAATTTTAAAAGTTAACGACTAAGTAAGAAGTTAGACTATGTTAGACTAGGACCTTTTAAAATTATATAAAAAAATTTATTAGTCACGTACAAGTTAAACCTACTAGCCAAAATAAAGATCTACCCTATATAATACGTTACAATGCTAGAACCAGCGTACGGAAATATTAAACCACTAGTGTATAAAGCAGACACGTATAAAGGACAGGAAGAGAATAAGTAGCAAGTTTTAAAGATCATTAGTCACAAGGACGTAGATAATAAGACATGGTATAAAGTAAAGTAAATAGGCTATAGTAAGACTACCTAGGAACCACTAAGCAATCTAAAGAACGCTATAGGAAAGGTAAAGGAGTATCGGAAAAAAGCAGGTTAGGGAGCATTAAAAAAGGATCGCCAAAGGACAAGTCACCTAAGGGGGACCTATAAGGAGCAACTACCGCGTTACTCGGAGTTGTTTCCTTCTCTGGAAACTCTACCCTCTCGTTACCCAGCTCGTCAAGACCCTGTTAAACAAGTTTCCACTCCTTGGAACAGACCTTCTCACAAACCTTCTTAAGACGAAGTAACCGAGCATAAGCAGAGGCGCGGGCTTCAAGAGCACGACGCTTCTTGTCTCTCACCCACTTAGCATAAGCGTGGTCTTCGTCTTGCAAACAATAAATCTTGCTTAAGGCACTTGCAAGCTCGCCATTAAGTTTTACAGCGGCAGATTAAACACAAGACCCTATAATAAGTTACTCAGGGAACTTAAAGACTGTTAAGAGTTATAGGACGCGCATACTTAGCGTTAGAGACAGAACGAACGTTACAGGAAGAACGGACGTTTACTTTAGTACACTCCGAGCAAGAGGATGGCTGTTGGGCGGTAGGACTTACTAGTGCAATATAAACCAACCCCTCTTTCATATAACGAGAACACGGAGACGGCATTATCTCACTTAGTGATAGTATGGAGGAGACCGTACGCGCACAATAAAGGGTTGAAGAAGAAGAAGACGCTTTAGGTATAATAAGTAAGGATATTAACCAGACTAATTAGACGGACATTATACCTCTAGTAGACAACTTAGAGATATTAGGAATCTTTAAGGACGAAGATAAAGAGGAGGGAGATAGTGTTACAGACAGCTTAAGTACGATGTTACGACTACTTGGAGAAGAGTCGGAAGAAGCTAGTTAGTTAATACAGGCACAATCTAGGATGGATCTGGTGGAACCATATGATGAGGAATGGTAGCTGAGGTTACGTAATGTAATCTATATAATCTGTGGGACAGAGTAGACAGAGTACACGTACCTTATGGAGCGAAGGGATTTCTTAGGAGTATGGTTATATATTTAAAGGACCACAGTCCCTACCTAGATAGTTCTCTCTTTGTAGTGAATTTTAGAATACAATTGGAGTTAATCTGTTGGGCAACCACTCCACCAGTTGTTATTACGTTGTTGAATTGTTCTTACCTACATACCTAGCCCAATAATAGGACCCACCGTAGTTACTGCTACAAGGTTCCGTTACATATATAGCCCTGCCCTTTAATAAACTTATAGATATTATTAAAAGTAAGGCTTATATAATTATATAGCTTTAATAGGCGTAGATTAAAAGCTATAGTAGATATAGGTATATAATAGTTACTTAAGGATATATATAGTATTTTAATATATAGAGGAAGGATCTCAGTTTATTTAGGTGGGTAGTATATATATATTATTTAGAGGGTGTACAACTAGCAGGGCCAAAATTTGAGGGGGTGCTAAGAAAATCTATAAATATTACAAATATCGCCAATATTGATTATTAACAATATTGATCAATATTATTGGCAGTATTGATATTGAAAACCACGCTGCTAGTACATCGTCTCTACGACGACTCTACTACCGCCCATATAGTCGCCTATATAATTGTCAGTACGAACGGCTCTGCATCGTCTCTATGAACGGTTCTGCAACGGCTCTATAAATAGCTCCACAAACGGCTCTACGAACGGCTCTATGACAGCTCTACGAACGGCTCTACGACGGCTATACGACGGGTCTGCAACAGCTCTACGAATGTACGGGCCGTCGTAGAGCCGTTCGTAGAGACGATGCAGACCCGTCGTAGGACCGTTCGTAGGGCCGTTTGTAGAGCCGTTCGTAAAGCTATTTGTAGAGCCGTTGCAGAACCGTTTATAGAGACAATGCAGAGCCGTTCGTACCGACGATTACATGGGCGACTATATGGGCAGTGGTAGAGCCGTTGTAGAGACAATGCAGAGCGAGCCGTTCGTAGAGACGATGCGGGGCCGTTTATAGAGACGACGTAGAGCCGTTTATACGGACAATTGTATAGGTAACCGTACGGGCGATAGCAGAGCCGTCGTAGAGCTGTCTATATTGACGATTATAAGAGTTCCTAGTATATTAGTGCTGTATATTAGTAGAGCTTTATAGCTCTAGATAGGCTTTAAGTAAAGCTTTATATAGAGCTTTGTGTAGAGCTTTATATAGAGCTTTTATGGAGCACTATATAAAGTTTTTACGGAGCTTCGTGCAGAGCTCTGTGCACCCCCCTAAAAATTTCCCCACAGAGCTCTAATGCTTTATATTAGTATAATATTACCTAACCTTAGAATATTTAGATAAAAGTAATACCATTTTAAAGCGCTTCGCAAGCTCTATAGATCTATGCTAATAGAAATTTTATTTAGGTAATATTAGGGGGTTTATCGCGAGGTTGTAAATTAATAGGGTAGCATGGTCCCTTATTAGTTGACCAGGTTTTTTCTAGACTAATTAGAAACTTAGGTTAGAAGTTAAGACAGTATATAAAAGATAAGAAATAAGCAATTTTTTTAAGGAAATTTTTAAAATTGCGAACTTATGGCCCGCAATTTTGGTCCTTAAAGAAATTTACTTATTTCTCGCGCCTATAACGGGCTTTTGTCCTCCCAAAACCAAGTGCTACCCTACTGCCCTACTGCCCTACTGTCCTGTTACTCTGCTACTACCCTACTGCCACTATTACTACACTATCTCCCTATATCTTAGCCCGTAATAGCTAGTAATATACTAAGACTATAGTAATACCTCTGGTTATATAATATTAGTAGTTATAGCATCCCCATCTTGTGGTAGTAATAGTAAAAGCCTAGCTATATCTGTTACTCTTAATAGCATAATATACAGCTGCCTATAGGTAAAGACCGGTATATATAAGTTAACGCTAATAAAGTTAAAAGACTGCCCCTATAACTTATTTACAGTTATAATAAAGCATAGCCGAATTAAAAACTGCCTTCTACTAATAATAAACTGCAGTTTTCCTTCTATAGAGGTAAGCTTAATATAAGGGATTAGCTATAGCTGGTTATAAAAGCTGCCGCCGGGTATCTAAGTTTTAATATAGCGGCGGCCTAGGCGCGTAATAACTATACGGGTGCCTTTATAGAGCCCTTTATTAGGGTAGAGGTTCTATAAAAGGATTATAAGCGCGCCTACTTTTAGGGAAAGCTTTAACAGACGTAGGCTATTAGGTTAAATATCTGCAGGAGCTTTACTAGCGGCAGTTCTATATAATTATCTTCTCTATTTTACTCTATAGAGTCTATAAAATAAAAGGTGCTTGGGAGGCCATAGAGCTGTATAAGGATAGCGTTATTAATCTTAGCTATAGTATTGTTATAAATAGTTAGGATAGTATAATCGCGGAAGGCATTAGGGATAGTATATACTTAAGTAAATAGTTATAGAGAGTATATATAGCTGTAAAAGGGTTCTTAGGATTATAATAGGGCTATAATAGGTGGGATACTAATACTGCTAGCCAGGGCTAGATTGTAGGATAAGCTTTATACCTAAGCTGCGAACTACTAATTTATCTTGCCCTGGCGGATATATATATTTAACTATAGGGACAGTATATAGAAGGTAGGCTAGAGGAACGACCGCTATAGGTAGGCACCTATAATAGCTACGCGGTTTCCCTATGGGATAACAGGTAGTATCTAAGTAAAGTTACTACTTAAGATAGTAGGGAGTCCGCTAAAGGTAGAGTTATTAAAACGGACGTTGGTGGGTATATAGTATACGGCTTTAAAGTAGTAGTAGTACTATATTACCACTTTATCCTAAATAAGTAGAGAAGTATAGCGTAGAAGTATAGCCAGGTTTGGGCTTTTGGAGATATTATAAGTAGACTCTTTATATAGATTAATAGGTATCTAAAAATAGGAGTAGGTAGTACGGCTACTAAGCAGTAAAAGTAATACTAGAAGAAGCTATATAAAGAACAATTTTACTATATAAACGGTAGTAGTGGTAGAGGTAGTAATAGAGAAATGTTTTACTAGTACCTATAAGGCCCTAAAGAAAGAAGCGGGCTATCTACAAATCTATATCTATAGCAGTAACGATAGTATTAAAGCACGCTACCTAATTAGTATTTAGCTGCTAGTATAGCTTAGTAAACTAACGACCTTCCTCTATAGGGTCGTATTAGAGTAGCTTGGCTATAAAAAGTGGGTTATTTCCCTCTGTAATAACGGCCTACTAGTGCTAAAACTAGGGTAGGCTATAGTCTATAAGTATCTTCTAGTGATCCATAAGTATCTAATAGATAAGGTATAGGCCGTAATTAAGATAGATATTATTATCCTTACCAACTATAGAATAAATATTAGGTTACTAGGCCAGAAAGTAAAGCAGATTATTATAGATAAACTGTTTAAGGCGGTCCTATAAAGCAACTAACTCTATAATATGGCTATAAAGTAAAGCGGTTATAAATAAGAAGCGTAGCTAGGCGCTAGTAGTAAAAACGGCGGCCTCTATAAAGTAATTAATCTACTTATAATTATTCTCTAGTAGCCCTAGAGCCACGTAAGCGGCCTAAAGGGTTAGATAAACTATATTAATAACAGTATAGAGGTCCTTAAAGGAGGTAGGGCCGGGAATAGATATTAGTAGTAGTTATAAGTAGAACCTCTTACCTATAATAGGGCTGCAGTAATATATATAGCCTATTACGGTACCTTACTAGTAAGGACGCTACTCCTGCCACTTTAAATAAAAGATATACTAGTTAGGGAAGTCTTAATATAGGCGGTTACGGCTATCTTTATACTCCACGTTATACTTAAAGAAGGCCATTAACGTAATTAGGAGAGCTTAAAGCGCTACTAGATCTCTTTTATAGACTAATCTAGCTAAAAGTATATAGGCTGCTTGCCTAGAAGATACACTATAAGCTAGATTATAGGGGGAAACTCCTTATAAACGGAAAACTTAAATAGCCGCTAGATAGCCTTAGAGGGGCCGATATAACAGCCCTATAAATACTTATTTACCTTATCGCCGTCTATAAGCCATAAAGTAGTGCGGTCGTTTCCCTTATATATATACTTATAGATATACTTTACGGACTTTATAGAAGCGCAGACCTTAATATTTATATAGGTATAATACTTTGCGCTTAGATATAGGCTATACAAAATAATTTAGTGGTTTTTTATTTTAAACGTAGCTTTAAAAGGTATTAGATAGTGCATGTATAGCTATTTATTAATAAAATGTGTTATTATTATTATTTATTGCTTAACGTCCGATTCGGATCCCTGTTGGGCCCACGCGGACTACTCCTTATATATATATAGGGAGAAAACTCTATTTAAGAAAACCCCGTGATCCGTTTCCCCACCTTTTAGGGCTCGCTTGCGAGTCGCCTGTAAGTCACTAGTAGTGCTCTACTACCTTACTTTTTGACCTCCTTAGGAACCACTGCTGCTATAACAAACCTATGGACGCGCTAGTATTACACACTATACTCTACTCCTGTAGAGTTATTAGGGGGCGCCTGTTACTCACCCCTTTACCTTCTATTGCTATTTCCTTTGCAACCCAGAACTGGTCTAGTATATTTTGGCTAATAAGCCACCGGGTAGCCGCCTTAAGGCCTTTCTGTGTTAAGAGTAGTGTATTATAGTTTTCTGTACTAGCTACTGAGAGCATTACTTCTTGGCCAGTGCGTAAGGGGCATAACAGTATTACGTGTTTTGGTATCTGTCTTGGCCAGCTATATTCGCACCTTAGGCTACTTACTAGGATACCCACCTAGTAAAGCCAATCTTTTAGTCCTATTATTCCTGTCCTTAAGAGTGTTGCTATTGTATTTTCTGCCTTTGTTAGGCCCTCTTGGAGCCCTTAGGTATTTACCCCCTATAGTATTACCTATGCTACGGCTTGGGTTCCCCTTGCCTAAGTCTACCTCTGTACCTTTAACTCCTATTCGTCTCTCCAGCGTCGGTCCAACCAGTATTGTATTGCGGTAGATAGTTTTCTAGTACTCTTTTATGCTCTACTTTGGCTCCTTTCTCTCCCTTACTATTGTTTTTGCTGGCCTCTTGCGCGTCTCCCTTCCTCCTCTATATAGGCCTGGGCCCTAGCGCCGTATTATTCTTCTTCTGCTTTCTCTACCTATTTTCCTAATATATCTTCCCTACTTTGGGGTTGTTAGTTCCTTCTCCTATAGGGCACCCTAGGGTCCCTCTATAGTTTGTTTAGGCATGTCTTGATATACTTTATAACGTTAGAGTTGCGTTTCTTTTATACCCTTTGTATTGCATCGGCTTCAATATATAGTTATAGGGGGGGAATATTGGCTTCCTTCTTAAGCAGTGCTATGGCCGTTTGCTTATACCCACCTGTTATACTTCTAAGGCAGGCTGTTTGGACCTTTTAGAGTGGTTTAAGGAGTGATTTAGGGGGGCCTTTTTTAGTTTCTCCAGTGGCCCAAATGCTAGATCTATATGTTATGGTTAGCCAGACAACTGCTGTATATAGTAGGCGTGACCTCTGGAAGCATAGACCCTATATAGAATTGACGATCCTGGACATGGCGATATACTATATTTGGCCCTTACGGGCCGCTTACGCCGCATATGCGCTCCACCGGAGCTTACTGTCTACCTATACTCCTAATACCCTTAGGCCTTGAACTGGTTAACCCCCAAAGCCTTAAATATAGATTGTATGCTAAAGATCTGCAGATTGGTTACGTTTTCTTATAAAATGGATTAGCTAGTATTTCTCTAGTAAGAATTGGACTCTATATCGTCTTGCCTATTCTATATAGGTGTTATAGGCTTTCTCTAGTGTCCTACAGTTCTCTGTGGCTATTGGCCTATATATAATTAGGTTTATATTATCGATAAAGCCTATCCCCTAGGTCGCCCCTTTTTTAAAGGTATTAAGCAGGTTGCTTATAAAGAAGAAAAAGAGTATAGGTAATAGAGGTAATCCTTATAGTATTCCTATTACGACTATAATGGGGGGGCTCTGGTATCCGCTAAAGACTAGTAATGTTTCTTTCTGGCCTATAAATCCTTAAATAAATTAAATAATCCATTTTAGGAAGCCCTTTACCCTAAGGATATATAGAAGACGCTTATAGGGTATATTATTATAGGCGCCGCTAATATCTAGGCTAAGTATTAATACTATAAAGTCCTTTCGCATAGCCTATATAGTTTTAATGGTAGCAGCGAGTAGTATAAGTGCTAATAGTGTTAAGCGATTCTTTCTTACCCCTATTTGGCTTTGTGGTAGTAGGGCGTATTCCTCTGCCGTATCTACTATATGGTCCGCTATAACCTTTTCTAAGATTTTGCTTAGGGTGTTTTTTAAGGCAATAGGGCAGTAGCTTCCTGGGATTAAGTAGTCTACTTTACCTTCTTTTTATAAGATAACTATCGTTATAGATCTTCTAAGTTGCGGGTAGTAGCCTATTGCAAAGTATACTCTGGCTACGTCTGCAAGCTAAGGTGCTATAAGTGGTCCATAGGTCTTTAGGGCTTCGTTTAGGATCCCATCTAGTCCTAGTGCTGTGTTGTTTAAAAGGCGGCTGATGGTTCTGGCCATTTCTTTAGTTGTTATATCGCTGTTAACCCTTAGGCGAGTTATTAGTGTTTTACTGGTAATATTACTAAGGTCTGCTAGAGCCAGTTAAGGGAAAAATCTTTCTATAAAGATCTTTACCTTTTTATTATTATTGCTTGTGGCCTATAGTTCGCCTGCTCTTTGTAGGGGTGGTAGGTATAGATCTTCTACTAGGCGTCCTGCCTTTTTCTTTACCTATTTCGCTATGGTCTAAAGGCCCTTGTTATAGGGGAGACTTAGGTTAGTAGTGTGTTTATTTATAAACCGTCTCTAGTTATTCCTTGCTTCTTTTCTTAGGGTATTCTTTAGCTAGTTTCTTGTATCTTTATATTGTCTCTTATCCTCAGAATTATGGCTGCTTGTATATTTCCTCCTTGCTCGTCGTTGGCCGGCTATAAAGGCCGCGCACTGTGCGGACTATGTGTGTTGTGTATAGGGGCCTGGTTTTGAAACTAGGTAGTGCTCTTTTAGCCCGCTTTTAATTGCTGCCTAAATCCTTTCTAATCTTTAATTAATTTCCTTAGGGGTAGCTAATAAGCCTTGCTTATTTAGTATTGGGTGGATTTCTTCTAGGTCTTAGAGTTGTTGTTTAATTGTATTAAGAAAGCTATCTATATTAAGCTTCCTTATTGCGTATCTTTTACTATTTGGTTGCGCCTTAATGTCCAGATCTAGTTATATCTGGATAGGGATATGGTCTAAAGTAAGTGCCTATTCTTCTTTAGGGGAGCACCTTTTAAGTCTCTAGTATAGGTTTTCGTCCATAATTATAAGGTTAATTGTACTTTTGGTAGTGCCCTATTGCCATGTAATTGCACCTAGGGGGGTAGCTAGCTTAAGGCCCCCGTTATTTATAGCTCTTAGTAGGCACTCTGCCTGTTAATTAGCAGCAACATAGATGCCCCCTTACTATAGGTGGTGGAGGTTTATATCTCCTAGTAGAATAAACTCCGCGTGTTTAGTTTCTAGCAAGCTTATTATAGATATAATATTCTCTATCTATGCTACCCCTTCAACCCTAGGGTTATAGACATTAATAATTTATACTAGTCCCCTATATATCTAGATAGTTATAACTGCAATATCTAGGTTAACTGCCTACTATAACTATAAGGCAAGGCTAATATTTTTACTAATTATAAAGCATACGTGTATAGCTGCTTTTGGTTTATACAGGAACTGGAATCCTTAGGGGCAGTATATTAATTATATATAGGTATTATAATACGGCTCTTATATAGTAAGAATATAGTGTTTCTCTAGGTCTAGACTGTCTAGTAGGGGCCTTGCTAGATAGTAGTTCGTATTGCCGTAGTTGTACTATATAATAGTTAAGTGGCGGACCCCTAGTGGGGGTCCTTTGCCTCTCCTTCGCTCCTTATTTCTTCTGTTTCTACTTTCTCTAAAATATTCAGAACTTCTGTCTCCTATATTTACTCCCTAGCCACTATTTATTTTATATAGAGCTTTTTATTCCTATGTCTTATATTTCTACTAGCCTTTCTAAATCTGAGTTTGTTATTGCCTCCGGTTCTTCCCCCATTCTTGCCGGTTGGCTATGTGCCCCTTATAAGCCAGCTACGTATATTATATTTGCTGTGTTAAATCTAATTCTTGATTATCCCGGCCTTAAACTTGCTATAGCTGTTTATAGGGGTCTTCCTATTAGGTGTCCTCTCCCTTATATCCTATGTGTCCCTTATATCCCTGTTTGGTCTAGTAATGTCGCGCGGCGTCGCTTTTGGCCCGTTAAGGCTTGGGATAGCTAGCTTAGCCCCCTAGTATTAAAGGTAGGAAACGCTAGGAAGATACCTACGTCCCCCTAGCTTATCGCCTATTGTTTCCATTTATATAACCTAGCGTGCAGTTGTTCCTATAGCTATTAAGCCCTTTCCTTCCGTCTCCTGTATTTAATGCAGTCTTCTCTCTCCCACGCCTTATATGTGCTTCGGTAACAGTTCGCGCATTTTGTTTGGTCTTAATTTGTATATTATCTTATATTATAGGGGCCTGCACAGTGGCCATAGCACACCTGTGCTGCGTATATGGATTGGGTGTGTCCCCATTATATATAGTAATAATATTATTCCAGGCGTAGTCTGTAGTTGTAAAGCCTTATATTATATATAAGGCCATTTATAATTATTCCTTTTTAGATAAGGAGTTTTTGTATTCCTAGTATATATACGCTAACAATAAGGGAGCCATGCGTTTATCTATTATTTCCCTAGTGAGTCTCTGGCGCCCCTTATATCCTCTTATTATTTTTATTATATGCTTGGTTTGTATTTTCCTATTAAAGCTATTAGATCTGGGTAATTACAAGTCCTAGTATAAGGCGTTCCGTTTATTTTACTATCTCCTATATAGTTGCTGTATTGTCCGCCTAGCGTCCCCTTTCTACCCTAAGGCTTATGGGAACCAACAGGACTTTAA
>Ga0307507_10003096_pt1 | contig 33120 bp, 17 predicted proteins | sample 7_EM_MG_FD_207223 | JGI IMG/M metagenome (GOLD analysis project Ga0307507, IMG submission 207223) | Populus trichocarpa ectomycorrhiza microbial communities from riparian zone in the Pacific Northwest, United States - 7_EM | ecosystem: Host-associated > Plants > Roots > Unclassified | place...
GATTGCACACGTCCGTGCAACCCGTAGAGCCACAGACGCGTGTCAAATCGGGAAGGAACGCGTTCTTTCTGCCGGACTTTCAGTTCAGATTCAAAAGCGTCAGATTGCAACCGAACGACCCCTTAATTAAAGGCAGTGACTATATTAAGCTTTATAAAATATCATGCCTTTACTAGGCGGTTAAGCGTCTCTTAGATTAAGGGGATTGGATATTAGTTTCAAATTATAATTATGTTTAGGGCTTGGTAATTAATATAGAATCTTAAACCTCCTTCTGGCTTTTTAATAAATAATACGGGTAAGGCAAATAGAGATTGACTAGGGCAAATAAATCCTTTTTCTAGATGCTTATTAAGGTATTATTATATCATAAGCAGTTCTTCTTATGATATACCGTATAGCGGACCGAACTTTGGTATTATACTAGGTTTAAGTTCTATCTTAAAATCGTGTTTATTCTAATACGGGGGCAGCTAGTCTGCGAATCGTTTTTTAAACTTATTAATTAGATTATGGTACTCCTTAGGTACAAGAGGTTAAGGGTTGATATACTACTTTGGTTCTAGCGCCTTCTTAATATCTTCTATTGTTACAGTAAAGATTTCATAGTCTCGTTTTCTTGCTAACAAAATAAAAGATGCGGCTTGTATTATATAAATTTTAAGGGGTTTTAATATATTATCTTTACATTCTTTACTGCAATTAGCAGTCATAGTTTTGTTATGTTGGTTCAAGGTTTATAGTAAGGGCAATTTGTATTATATTGAATTTAAATAGTCTTATACATGTTTATAGGGCAGGTGGTGTTTTAAACAATAACTTTGGCAATAGGTTGTGCGGAATTTTAGTGTTTCTTTAACCCAGCTAATTAAAGGGTTGTGCCGTTTTAGCTATCCATGTCTAAGTATTATCTTATATTGCTTTAGGGGTGTTACAAATAGGGAAACGTATTTAAGGTATTTGCCCATCCGCATTTTCATAAGAGCGTAGTGCGTTAATTTGCTATATATTAAGGGTTTACTGTTAAAGCCTTATAGGCCTTAGGGCTTATTAAGTTTCTTTAAATTCAGGCGTTAGGTTTTTGTGTAGTTTGTATTAATAAAGCCTATGCTAGTAGCTCCGCTATCTATAAGGATTTATACCTCCTTCTATTTTCTAAGTATTTGAATTTTGCTAAGTATATTAAGGGAGTCGTATTATGTATTAGCGCTAAAAGAGCCTAGATACTTATACTCTTCCACTTTTTATCCTAAGGCGCAACTTAGCCCTAGGACGATTCGTTTTCCAAGTTAGCTAAGCGTAAGATGCTTTATAACAACTAGGTATAATTTATAGAATAAGTATAAGTTAAGGAGCGAGTATAGCTTAAAGAACGAGTGCAGTTTAAGGAGCGGGTGCGATTTAAAGACCGGGAGGAACTACGGCGGACTTTTTTAAAAGGGTAAGTTCGGCAATTCCTTTAGATATGTCCTTTTCTGCCACATCCAAAGCATTCTCTATTTGTGGCTTAAGTCCTTCGTTTGTTGGTTCCTAAGGGTGTATAGGATTAAGTGGCGTCAAGGTTTATAGGGTTGTGCGTAGATTTCGGAAAAGGGTCGCACTTTAGGGTATATATCGGTTTCGTAGAGTCTTAAACGCGAGGTATGGTTAGCTTTAGAGAACGAGTTTATTTGTTATATCAAAGGTCCTCATTAATTCGTTAACACATTATAGTAAATTTAGGTAGGTCCTTTAGCAGTTCCCTACCTACTAACTGTACTCTAATTTTATCCGAAATAGCTCATCAAAGAGTAGCAACTTTAGCGGCTTTATTCCAATCCAGTTCGCCAATAAGGCCTAAAAATTCCAAAAAGAAGCTAGTAAAGTCTTAATTCCATTATTATAGGTTTTTAAGTTTAGTAATAGTAGTATATTTACGGCTAGTGTTATTATATATTCGTTCTAATAAAGAGACAAAGATTTTAAAATTAATAAAGGTGCTATTATAGAAGAATGGGTCTATAGTTTATGCAGCGTCTTTGTTTAATCAAGACATCCTATAGCTAATCTTACTAGCTTTAGTAGGGTATCAGTTATAGTTTATTAAGAGTTTAAGGCGGAGCTTAGTTATAAAGGGATATAGGTTATTTTAATTTCTATTAAATATTAGAGGGTCAGGAAGCTTTTCTAATTTTATAGCAGGTACTGGGTTCGTTACAGGTATAGGTTAAGCTATTATTACTAGTTTAGGGTTTGCATTTAATAGGCCGGGTTTATATACAGTTATCTTAATTTTGTTTATAGGTGTTACTGTCGGGGTCTCCATTATAAGTGTATTAACGTTGCGGAGTTCTTCGCGGAGTATTTCCATTAATCGCTAATGCTGGGCTTCTAGTGCAGCCCGCTACTAAGCTAAAGCATCTGTAAAGGCTTCTTATATTGTAGTTAACTGTTCCCTAACTAGGGTTATAATGCTTATAGTTAACGCGTAGGATTCGAGGTCGTTTGCCATTTTAATAGTAGTTGTTTTAGACGCAACGTAATATAAGGGCGCAAAGAGGCTTCAGGAAAGATTTAAAGGAATAATATAAATTCTATCTAAATCTAAGGGTATATAGCTCTTGCTAGGAACAAGACATTGCGTAAAGAAGAGAAAGGAATAACGAGAGAATCTTGCAATTAAACAGTTTAGGGGTCTTGGTCGATGCGTGCGCACATACGCACGCGGACGGACTTCGGTAGTATTTGATTGATCTAGCAGAACTTGGCAGAAGTTAATTAAGCTGGCAGAATTCGGCAGAATTCGGTCAAAGCTTTAAGTTCTATCTGTCGAGTGTTTTACCGAGACATTCCTACTATAACTAGGCTAGTCCCGTTACAATATGTAACTGAACCTTATAGTAAGAACTATAATGGGTTCTATTATTAGGCTAGGTATATAGGTAAGAATAAATTAACAACATAATAATAACTAGTAGAGTAGTTGCCTAATAAATTAACTCCAATTGTATTCTAAGATTTACTATAAAGAAAGAATTATCTGGGTAGGGACTGTGGTCCTTTAAATACACAACTATACGCCTAAGAAATCCCTTTGCTCTATAAGGTACATGTGCTCTATCTACTCTATTATAGATTATACAGATTATATAGATTATATAGATCACATTACGTAACCTCGGCTACTATTCCTCGTCACATGGTTCCACTGGATCCATCCTGGACCGTGCCTATATTAACCAACTAGCTTCCTCCAACTCTTCTCCAAGTAGTCGTAACATCGTACTTAAGCTGTCCGTAACATCCATGTTGGATTGTATAGGTGCCTTAATAGAGAAACGTAGTAATAGCTGTTATCGTAAAGGGGTACTATTAGTGGTGGTTTTCGAGATCTCACTATCCTATATAAAAACTTTTCACCACCGCCCATAACGCTCACAACTACTACCACGAAGTCGTATCGCACGCTGTGCGACGTCTCTATATTGGCTCTAAGTCTGAACTTTAAAGACCTAGGTTTATAGCCGTCACTATATATAGGTGTAAAGTCCGTTTTTAACGGCTAAGTTAATAATATAATAAGTATAAATAATAACTGGTAGAGTAGTTGCCTAATAGATTAACTCTAATTATAAATTATCTAAAATTATATAATTTATTTTGCACCAACCGCGCAGACTAAGCAAATACTACTAAGTGTGGGATAAGTAATAACCGCGTAGGAAGAGCAAGATACACAGAATGCGCAAGAAGGGCATTATATATTAATTACGCATTAAGTGCAAAAAAAGCTTAATAGGGTGGGGGTACTACTTACCTAGGTAGCTGTAAATGCGCAATTAGCTGCACTACGTTATTGAATGCGGCACTGTGCCGCACCTTAGTCGATACCATACGCTACACGTTACAGTGCGCGAAATGCGCATTTGGCCGCCAAATGCTGCCAAATGCTGCAAAAATGCTGGTAAATTTTTTCCTGACGTACTTAATTCCTACCTGTAAGAAATAGCCTTTTACCCTTTTATTAAATCCTTATTACTTTACCGTATGGTTTAAAAAGTCGCTAAAGTTATTCTATAGTTTAGCTTTAAATTAATAAATACGTAGCCACTACTTTAAGTTGTAAAAAGAGGCCTTAATTAGATTAAAATTGGGTAAGTAAGGAGGAAGATATTTAAGTCTAACACTAGTAGCATTATAGAGGCGTTAAACTTCCTAGGTTTAAGTAAGCAGTAGCGTTAGCGCGCCTATCCTTTATAGTTACTATGTAACGGAGCCTTGTAGTAGGTACTACAGTGGACTCGTTAATGGGCTGGGTATGTAGGTATAAACAACAGTTAACAACGTAATAACAACTAGTAGAGTGGTTGTCTAATATATTAACTCTAATTGTATTCTAAGATTTACTATAAAGAGAGAACTATTTGGGTAGGGACTGTGGTCCTTTAAATATATAACCATACGCCTAAGAAATCCCTTTGCTATGTAAGGTACGTAAGGTACGTAAGGTATATAATAGACCTTATAGAGCTTATAGAGCTTATAGAGCTTACCACGTAATCTTAGCTACTATTTCTCATTATATAGTTCTACTGGTTCCATCCTAGACCGTGCTCTTATTAATTAACTAGCTTCCTCCAACTCCTCTCTAAGTAGTTGTAATATTATACTTAAGCTGTCCGTAATACTATCTCCCTCCTCTTTATCTTTGTCCTTAAAGATTCCTAATATCTCTAAGTCGTCTACTAGAGGTGTGATGTCCGTTTGATTAACTTGGTTAATATCCTTACTTATTATGCCTAAAGTTTCTCCCTCTTCCTCTTTCTAGCGGCGTGCTCGTACCGTTGCTGCGATACTGTTGCTTGGTGAAGTTATATCCCCTTTATACTCTTATTACGTAAAAGAGGGGCTACTTTATATTGCAACTGCGGCTCCTTCCAGTCACCAACCTTCCTCTTGCTCTGAGTGTATGAAGTTAAATGTGCGGTTATCCTGTAACATGCGCGTTATTTCTAACACTAAGTGTGCGCGTCCTATGACTCTTAACAGTCTTCTAGTTCCCTAAGTAACTTGTTATAGGGTCTTGCGTTTAGTCTGCTGCTGCAAAGCTTAATAGCAAGCTTGTGAGTGCTCTTAACAAAGTGTGCTAGTCTTAAAAGGCAGAGTTAGAAGCCTTAGCTGCTTAGTAGCGCGCTCTTGGCGCTTGTCTTTCTGCTTCTGCTTAGCTGCTTTGTCTTAAGAAAGTATATAAGAAGGTTCGTTCTAAGGAGTGGAAGCTTGTTTAATAGGGTTTGTCTAAGCTAGGTAACGAGAGAGTAGTATCTCTAAAGAAGGAAACAACTCTAAGTAATATAGCAGCTGCTCTTCCTGGGTCCCCCTTAGGTAACTTATCCTTTAGCAATCCTTTTTTAATACTTCCTAACCTACTTTCTTTTAATACTCCTATACCTTTTCTATAGCGTTCTCTAGGTTGCTTAGTAGTTCCTAGGTAGTCTTATTATAGCCTATCCACTTTACCTTATACTATATTTTATTATTAACGTCCTTATAACTAATAATCTTTAAAACTTGCTATTTGTCCTCCTCTTATTCTCTATACGTGTCTACCTTATAGACTAGTAGCTTGACATTCCTATATACTGGTTTTAGTATTGCAACGTGCTATATAGGGTAGATTTTTATTTTAGCTAGTAGGTTTAACTTATATATAACTAATAAAATTCTTTTTATAATTTTAAAAGGTCCTAGTCTAACATAGTCCAACTTTTTGCTTAGTTATTAACTTTTAAAATTTTTATATAATAGCCACACTTTATCTCCCTTCTTAAGATCTAGTCCCTTAGATCTCTTAGCATTATAGTACCTTTTTATTCTTTCTTATACCATCTTAGCTATTTCCTTAAAGTCTGCATAAAGGTTTATTAGCATCTTTATTCTTTCTTTAGCTATGCTACTTATTTTCTTTACTTAATATGGTAATAATAACGTTCTTAGTTTATACCCGTAATTCGCCTTAAATAGTAATTTCCCATTTCTTCTTATAGTATTACATTATATATAAACTATATAACTAGTAATAACAATACCTAATTGTTTTATGCGTGGTTAATATAATGTCTTAGATACTGCTCTAGTGTCTAGTTTAACCGTTCTATTTGTCCGTCTATTTACAGATAATATACGGTTAAGGTTACTACGCGAACTCCTTGTTCCGCCAAAGATACCTCCTAAAATGCTACTATAAATCTTAGATCTCTGTTTAATATAATCTTATCTAGTGCTCTATGTTTTATAAACACTTCTTTAATATAGATTCTAGTGATATCTTCTGCTAATACTTCTTCTGTATAAGCTATAAAGTATCCCTACTTTATAAGCTTATCCACTATTACTAAAATCGCGTTATAATTTTGTCCTATAACATAATCCTTTAACCTTAGTAACTTAATAATAAAGTCCTATAATATAACTTCCTATAGTCTTTCTGGTATCTTAATAGGTTATAGCTTTCCGTACAGCCTATGCCTTATTAGTTTATTTCTCTAGCAATCTAGACATTCCTTTATAACTTACCTTACTAGTCCCTAAATTCCTTAAATAATATACTCCTCTTAAAGCCTTAACACTAAGCCTATAGCTCCACTATATCCTTAAGTTAGTCCCTTATAAAATAACTTAATAAACTCCTTTGCAATAGATCTTAGAACATAAGTTACTTCTCTATTTTTATACTATTCCGTATCTGGATCTTCTGCCTATATATCTTGGATTTTCTACATCCACTTACTTTTTAGTAACTTGTAGACTTAACTTTCTTTAGTTACTGCGATTTTTGGATAGTTGTACCTAATTAATCCATTTTAATCCTTTTGCAGTAAAGCCCCTAATGGCCCTTCCTTATTCTACAACTCTGCCTTTCTACTAAATATATTTGCTTTTGCGTTTTTAGTGCCTTTAGTATACTAAATTTTAAAATAATACTCTGCAAGCATTTCCGCCTATTTAACTTGCCTTTGGTTTAGCTCTTTTATTATTAGGAATCCTATAAGATTCTTATAGTCTATTTTAACTATAAATGGTTTTTTTGTGCCTTGTAAAAATGCTCTCTATTCCTTAAGTGCTGCAACTATACCTAATAACTCCTTATTGTAAATATCGTAGTTTAACTCTAGTAGTGTTATCTTTTAACTATAATATGCTACTAGATGCCATATGTCTAAATGCTTCTGTAGTAAATATGCTCCTAGTATAAAGTCTAATGTATCTATCTTAACAACCGTTTCTAACTTTGGTTGGTAGATCTTAAGGACTGGTTCCTAGGTAAATAACTCCTTTAGTTCTTTAAATAGTTTTCTTTACTCTTTTGCCTAAACCCATGGTTCCTCTTTCTTTGCTAGCCTTATAAACAGCTTAATACTCTTTAACCACTATGCTATAAACCTCTTATAGTAATTGTAAAATCCTAGAAATAACCTTAACTGTATAATATTCTCTAGTTCTTGCTAGTTTACTATGACTTTAACTTTCTTTAGGTCTATGCTAATCTTTCCTAGTTCTATAATAAATCCTATAAAATTAGTTTTTCTTGTAAAGAACTCGCACTTCTTAATTACTACTAGCATTTGTTCTTCTTATAGTCTCTTTAAGACCTACTTAATATATTCTCTATATTCTTCCTCGCTTATTAAGTGGATAATAATGTTATTAAGGTATACTATAATAAACTCATTAAGGTATTCTTCTAATATACTATTAATTTATTTTTGGAATATTACTAGTGCGTTTATAAGCCCGAATTGTATAACTAGTAGTTTATATAGTCCTTCCTTTAACCTAAAGGCTGCCTTTTACTTATTGCCTTCCTTAATCCTAATCTAATAGTATACCCACCTCAGATCTACCTTTATAAAGATTTGCGTATTACTTATCCTGTCTTAGATTTTACTAATTAAGGGTAAAAAATACCTATCCTTTCTAGTGATGCTATTTAACTGTCTATAGTCTATACACATCCTAAGTTTTCCGTTTTTCTTTAGGATAAATAATACTGGGTATTCTACTAACAACTATAACGGTCTAATATATCCCTTTTATAAGTTCTCCTAGACAAACTCTTTAAGCGCTACTAACTTGGTTTTAGTAAGCTTATAGGTTGAAAAGAACTTTGGACTTGTTCCTAGTTCTAACTCTATCTTATAATCCTATACTGTATATTCTAATAGCTTTTTACTTTTTAGTAACCATAACTTTTTACCATACTTGTAGTATCTCTTTAATATATAACTTAAGCTTCACTTAGTCTCTTTGTATATTACTCCGACCTAGTACTATACCAACTTAGTTTGCTGTTGTACTTTGCATTATTAAGTATTTCTAATATTAACCTGACCTATAACCTAATTGATCTTTAGATTATACTCCTATAACTAAGGCATCCCTAATATTGCCTTGTCCTTTCCTAATAGTAGAATATTAAAAGATATCTTAACTTGTCTTCCTTTAATAGTTAACTAAATAGGTCCTATTTTAAGATTAATAATGCCTCCTCTATAGGCTATTTAATCTCCTAAAATTGTTATAAGTGGATATAGGTATTCCTTTTATCTATATGGTAACCCCATCCTTTTTACTACTACTGGTAATATATAGTTTCTTATTACTCTACTATTTATTAACGCTTTAAACTGCTAATTTTGCCACTTAATTTATAAATTTAGGTGTTAACCTTAAATTTCCTTAAGGGTCTAAGGCTCTACCACTAGTTCCCTCTAGTTTTATAGGCCTCCCCTTTTCCTAACTATTAGCTGCTAGATCCTATTTGTACTTAGTCCTTTTTAGGCTAATATTTAGTTCTTTTCTTTTCCTCTATATGCTATAGATAAGTATTTTCTAGATAACTTTACTACTGTCTTTTATCTAGGCATTTTTTTATAAGGAATCTTCCTAGTTAAAGTATTAGGTCCCCCTAACTCTGTACTTCTACTAGGTGCTATCTATACATATACTTAGCATCCCTAAACTGTCTTTTGTCTAATGCCTAATATATTCTTACTAGATACTTCTGGTTCTTATCTTTAGGTGCTCTGTGTATATTATATATATTATTTATATAAGCTATCCATAATAGTATATAATGTGCTAGGTGCTTTAGGTCAACTCTTGGCTTATCTTTGTCCTTAAGTTTAAACCTATACTATATTAACCTAACTTCTAGTATCTCTGTTATGGGTACTAAGATTTATTGCTTACTTCTCTAGTCCCTGGATCCTTTTTCTAGGTTCTTTAATATTATAATTAATGCTTTCTTAATATAATTTATGTGTTTCTCCGTAATGGGTTGGTCTTAGATAACTTTTTTGTCTAACTATATATAGAAATCTTCCTATTTATTGTTATGTCATTGCTTATATCACTTTTCATATAGCTGGTTTAGTGTATATGGTCTGTCTATTAGAAAGTACCTTGTTATCGCTACGTTATAATATCCTTTAGTGTGTCTTTCTTTAAACCTAGTTAGAACTCCTAAATCTTCTTCTTATTCTAGTTTGTTTAACCACTTTGCTCTAGGCATACCTACCTTAGGCCTATTAGTGATTCTTTGTATAGGTGCTCTGTCCCTTATATGACCTGCTATAGACCTTTTATCTAGCTTTTGTTCTTGCTATGTGATAATTCTTGCTTTAAACTTATCTATAGTTTCCTGTTTTCTATATCTTGCAGCTAGATCCTTAAAGTTCTCTTGCTTTTTAATCTCTATATTAACTTTTTAATCTTTAGGCTGAATACTCCATTCTCCTAGAATAGATGTTCTTACTTATTCCCTAAACTTATAGTTCTTAAACTTATGTCCTGTACTTATTTGTTTATCTTTAAACTAAGCCTTTACTCTTTCCCATTGGTTTTCGTCTATTATGGGTACTTAAGCCTTCCTTATTACTTCTTATAAATCTTAGGTATATTTTATCTTATCTTAAGAATTTTAAGCATTTTTTATCTTGTTATAAGAATCTTAAGCCTATAGCCTTTTGCCTTTTTTAAGTGGTGAGCTAGCGCTAGCAGTTATCTACTTGCTTAACCGTTTTTAGGTATTACTCCTTCCGTCTTATAAAGCAATGGATATTATATCTAATAGTATTATAATGTCCGTTACTAACCCTTATTCTATAGAGGTCTTAGTCTCTACTTCTATTGCGTTATTAAGATTTAAGTGCTCCTAGTTAGCCTTCTTTTCTTCCTTATTGCTGTTAATTAATAAGTACTTTAACTCTATTATTATTGCTAATCTTTGTCTATATATTACTGTGATATCTTAATCTAGCTTATAGAGTTAATCTTGTTCTTTATCTAACTCTCTAGTTTCTCTAAGTCCTCTTAACTCTGGCTCTTGTGGCTAATAGCTTGCGCCATACTTAGCGTCCTTATAAATTTAGCATGCATTATTATAATAAAACGTAAAGTGTTTAACCGAACACTCCTTAGTCCTGCGCAATGCTCTTATATTTGCGTTATTGTACTCTAACAACCTTATGGCCCTTACTGCGTGGTTACTCTAACCACCTCTATAGTCTCTAGCAAAATAACCTTTCTTTTCACAATTTATATAAGCTCTACTTTTAAACCACTCTTCTTATTATAGAGTCCGCCTAAACGTCTTTTACTGCTAAGATCCTTGGTTTAGCCTCTGCTCTGGGGTCCTTTAATTACTTAATTCTTAATATCTAGGTTTCTATGGTTTCTTTATCCATCTTTTAGATTCTTTAGTACTACTTAGGTCCATTAGCTCTGCGCCACTCTATAGTTTTTAACTCTGCGTCTGTTGTTGCGTACTCTGCGCCTTATATAACTATAAAACTCTGTCTTGCCCTTTCTTAGCTTGTTTCCTTTAATAGATCCTATTATTAATATTTATTGCTTAATCTATTAAATCTCTTAGAGTATCCGCATCTTCTATTAGGATAATTGCGTCCTAGACTTTAGCCTTAAGTCCTTATTTATACTATGCTATAAGCGCCTTATTATTCCACTTAACCTATATTACAAGTGTTTGAAACTGTATTATATACTTAATTGCTGAAGTTTGTTATACTAGGTTCTAAAGCTTGCGTTTTGCCGTAGTTAATGCTTCTAGATTACTAAATATCTATATTAACCTTTCCGCGAACCCGTTCTAATTAGTAAATATATACTATACGTCCTGGTTAGCAGTTGTTATTCCGTTTACTTATATTTTAGTAAGGTAAAATTTAAACCACTTAAGTACTCTTCCTGTTAAGAACAACCCTGCGTATACTACTTGGTCTATAGGTGTTGCTAACTTTGCTCCCTCTTGTATAACCTTAAAGTACATTTATATAAGGAACCCTTTAAGTTTTAACCTTTCCCCTAAAAACTATTTAATTAATAGTAACTTAACCTTTGCTGCTCCGATGCCGTTAATACGTTCTTTAAGTATCCTATTATTGTCTAATAATTGATTAACCATTTCTTATAACTGTCCTCGCGTAACCATCTGCAAATTAGTATCTGCTATACTAGTATCTCCTAACCCTAAGGTTGTTGCTGCCGTGGTTATAACTAGTGCTTTTAGTGGCATATTATTTAACTCTTCATGTTTTAATACTGTAACCTTAGTAGTGAATGTGTAACGGAGCCTTGTAGTAGGTACTATAGTGGACTCGTTAATAGGCTAGGTATATAGGTATAAATAACAGTCAACAATGTAATAATAACTGGTAGAGTGGTTGCCTAACAGATTAACTCTAATTGTATTCTAAGATTTACTATAAAGAGAGAACTATCTGGGTAGGGACTGTAGTCCTTTAAATACATAACCGTACGCCTAAGAAATCCCTTTGCTATGTAAGGTATATAAGGTACGTAAGGTATGTAATAGACCTCATAGAGCTTATAGAGCTTATAGAGCTCACTACGTGACCTTGGCTACCATTCCTTGTTACATAGTTCCACTAGTTCTATCCTAGACCGTGCTCTTATTAACCAACTAGCTTCTTCTAACTCCTCTCTAAGTAGTCGTAACATTATACTTAAGCTGTCCGTAACACACTACGTACCTTATTATAATAGATTAACGTATTATTTATTACTAGAACTAAACAAGGCTATAAATAAGGCTGCATATAAGTAAGAACCTCGTTCTTTATCTACTAAATAAATATTAACCCATTAATAGAGCCTTGGTATATTAACTAACTAAGCATATAGCCCTCCTAGATATATGCTGGCAGTAAGCTCCATTTTTTAGATCTCTTTAATTCCAACATTTCTTTAGCAGGCTTATTAATAGGTGCCCACCTATACTTCCTATCCATTATCTTCTTATTATAAGCTAATTTGTTAACAAAAACAAACTGATCGCGCCTATAGCTATAGGTTTAAACAATGTCACGGGACGGGGGCAATGGCTACAGAACGTATGTATTTGGGGAGTCTACAAGACATTGCGCGATCGATCGTAAGGGTCGAGGGCGTAAGGAGGTGATATACCTACGCGTAGCTGACGTAAGCTGTACGCGAGGTGTACGCGAGAGCACGGGGCTCTCCTATGGAGGCCCCTGCGGTGGGGTTCCATGACAAACAATCTAGTTATCTCTTAGGCCTATGTTGCATTATTACGTAATTATCCTTATAACCTTTCTACTCCATCTCCTTCGCTTTAATCCAGCTAATAGCGTACTCTATACCACTATTATATTATATTCGTCGTATAGAAATTAGAGTATCTCTTTAAAATAGGCGTCTAGGCTGTATAAGAGGTATTTAAGGAGGCCCTAAGGTACGCGTTAATAAATTAATGTTAATAATACCTAACGTTATATATCTAAAGCCTTATCTGTAAGCAGCAGTAGCCTACCACTCGCCTTAATTAGTGGATTAATCTAGCCAAATCTCTTTAAATTTACCCTCTAGCGTTAAAGAGTGTCACGATGACGAAGTATCACATGCGAACACTAGATGAACAAGCATCAGATTCGTGGAATTGATAGCTACGTACGGCTGTCGTGGAGACTCAAGAGGATTGCTGGAGAGTTCGACAGGAATGCAACTGCGGCTGAATCTATATAGGGGCAATCGGGGCGGATAAACTATCTGCCGAGCGATATCAAACAAGGAAAGGAAAGCTACGCGTCTAGCGTAGCGCGTGTCGCGGGCAGTCCCGTGACAAAGAGTAGGTCAAAAAACGTGGGTCTTAACTTCTATATAGAAATCATCATTGCTAAGATCAATTAGAGCTTATACAATCAACTTCTATTTAGTTAACTAGGTAGGTTTGCCCATAGCTTCAAATATAAGGTAATAATAAGGTAATGGGTGGTGGCATGCGCGAGTACAGAAAAAGGGTTCAAACAGGTGAGGATTCGGCAAATTTCTATTTTTGATTATGGTTTCTGACATTTGATCGTTTCTTTCTGAAGCGACTGTACATAATTGCAGGTAGAAAATCGCCGCCAACCTATGACGCTAATCGAGAAAATTTCGGGTTGAGTTCGTCTCACCTCCACAAAAGTAGACGGAATCATTGCGGCCGTTCTATACTTCTTTCTATATAACTCCGAGACTATTAGCATTGATACCAAAATGTGTTTATGATGTCCTCCGTGCTGCCTCTCCCTCTTCTATTCCGAAGAACCATTCCTTGGACATGTCGGGCATGTCTCCGTAGGCAAACTACACCTTTACAACGACCAAGCTTTGCGACGAAAGCCGGCTCCAAAGCCCATCCACAATCGAAACGGAGAAGGCGAATACTTTTAGCATCCACAGGCGGGGTCGTCGCAGCATCAGCAGTTGCTTTTAGTGACGATGCAAAACATGCAGTGACGGCTATTCAGAGGACTGGAAGGGTGGTCTCAACACTAGCTGTCTGCATCAATGAGTTTGTCATCCGTTGAATTTGAAGGGCCATGAGCTTACAAGCCCCTGAACTGCAGTTATCGGGTGACCCTCAAACATGATCATGACAATGCGGACGATTACGATGCACTCCTTCGAGCCTGCCACAAACGCTGTGCCGAAAGGACACTAGTTACACTAGAAAAGAATGGTTCAATATTTATAAAGTTAGGCCAGCATCTAAGCAGTCTAAATTATCTACTTCCTGGCGAATGGTGTGATACATTCATACCATTACAGGACAAATGCCCTGTATCCTCGTTTGAATCAATAGAAGAGATGGTGTTGAAGGACACAGGGCACCCACTCTCCGAATACTTTTCAGAGTTTGAAAGGGCACCAATTGGAGCTGCATCTTTGGCTCAGGTACATAGAGCGATAGTCAGGAATACCGGTCAGCGGGTAGCGGTGAAGGTCCAGCATCCAGCTTTGGACGAATGGGCACGTCTAGATCTAGTCCTGACTAGATTCACATTTGCAACGTTGAAGAGATTCTTTCCAGAATACGACTTGACCTGGTTAGCTGAGGAATTGGAGGTATCTCTGCCACAAGAGCTGGACTTTCATCGGGAGGGCCAGAATGCCATACGTGCAAGGAACTACTTTGAAAATATCCGGGAAATGCCTCTCATTATTCCAGAGGTTCTGTGGGCGAAACGCCGCATTTTGGTAATGGAGTACGTGAGCGGTCATCGGCCAGATGACCTAGAGTATCTAGACTCGCACAATATTGACCGAGATGAAGTTTCTGCTGCGCTGGCTCGAATATTTAATGAAATGATTTTTGGGACCAATGCACCTCTTCACTGCGACCCGCATGGCGGCAACATTGCTATTAGGCATAATCTGTCACGACCAGGGAAAGGCAATTTCGATATTATTCTGTACGATCATGGACTCTACCGGGATATTCCAATGTCATTGCGACGCGCATACGCAAAGCTTTGGCTGGCTGTGCTCGATGCGGATGAACCGCGAATGAGGAAGTATGCATATGAGGTTGCTGGCATTGGAGAAGAGCATTTCCCTTTATTTGCAAGCGCGATTACGGGGAGAGACTACAGCGTCATCAAGCAGAACGTTACTATGCCTCGAAGCAAAAAGGAAAAGGATACAATATCGGAGGCGCTGGGGGATGGAATGCTGGCACAGTTAGTACAGCTGCTGGGCCAGGTACCAAGAGTCATTCTGCTTATTCTCAAAACGAATGATTTGAGTACGTCCCTTTGCTGCAAGTTTTCTATGAAGCTTTCCCAAACCACTGCTTAACATGGTTGACTAACTGGACGGCGATTGTAGCTCGGTCGCTCGATGAAAACCTCCATACCCGCCAAGGACCTGCCCGCACTTTCCTTATCTTAGCGCATTACGCGTCTCGGACCGTTTACGAAGAACAAAAAGAAGCCCTGAGTGGAAGTCTATTTTGGCCCTCGAATCTCGTCGCTTTCCTCCGGGCGTGGTCTACGCATATGAGAGTGGAGTTGAAACTCGGTTTCTATGAGCGCTGGCTAAAATTGAGGGCTCTTTTGGGAATGGGCCCGATGGTCTGACTGAACTAGGTTCTGTTTCCCAAATCGTTTGAAGCTTTTTGACGGTGTTTGTACAACATGACAGGAATTTGTATATATCTTGCAATAACAGCATTCACTGGTGGCGCACATAGACGAATAAATGTACGATTAGGATTCCACTTCTCTGGTAAGCAGTGGCGGTACATTTGGAGGCTCAGGTCTTGGTGTGGCATTTGTGGGGTTCTTTTTTCAAGCTTTTAGACTATATTTGACATACATGGAAAGCCTGGACAGATTTGGACCAACGGAAATTTCCTTTGCTGTGAAAAAGCCGGAGGGGTAAGGTCCCCAAAGAGCATTCCTATTTGTCCTATCATGCGGTTCGATGAGTCGCCAGTCCTATTAGAATCCTGTGCTTCACACACCAAAAAATTGTGGAGATCAGAACGTTAGCAGTAACCCAGAGTAGAGTATATTTGACATCGCTGTTGGATGGGCCCGGAGTGTGAGAGGATTAGAACGTCTATCCCCGGTAGCCCACGAAAAAGGGTGCCATTCAACTCTATCTTCGACGCGCAAGATGTTTTGGCAAGCTCCTTCTGGCACACGTCGGAAGCTCCTAGCAAGTGCGTGAACTGCGACAGAGCTGCGGGGCACCTCTCCATTAAAGATAGAAGCGAAAGGCGGCAATCTGCCTCACCACCACTCAGCCCAGCCATAATATTGTATTTGCTGCCATTCCATCACGACCTGGCCGACCGCGCCTCAAAAGCGTCGCATTTGTATTCGTGGACGCCTCTTTCCTTCGAATTCGGCGAGACGCCTTCCCGCCTTTGTCGTGAACCCGCGGGCCATCTCTTGGCCCGGCCTGTTCCTTCCGCCTGCACAGCCCTCTTCACCCTAGGCACTCGTTGACGGACTGCCTGCAACCAAGATCGCTGTTGCGCACACCTCCTAACATACGGGCAGGACAAGAATAAGGGTCTCGAAGGCTTCCATAGCCTCGAGTTTGACGTCTATCGTCATTGTTTGACCTCAACACAACAAGATGGACGGAGCGGGTCAGCCCAACCTGAGGGTCACAAGTGCGTCTTACCTTTGCCTTCCTGCTGTTGAGCTCGAACAAGAGTGCTAACCTGGTCGAAGTTATCGCTGCCGATGGTCTTTATAAGCGGGATGTCTTCAGTAGGAGTCCCAAGGCTCCATTAAGCGGTAATTTGCTAACGAGGTTGATATAGGATTTCCGGACCCGTTTGCTGTTGCAACAGTGAATGGCGAGCAGACTCGAACGACAAGCGTAATTAAGAAAACCCTGAACCCCTACTGGAATGAGAACTTCGATATGTACGCACTGCCCGCACGAGCTTCGATCAAGCTAAATAATGACGCTGATGTCCGTGTAGGAGAGTGACCGAGGACAGCGTGCTAGCCGTTCAAATATTCGACCAGAAGAAGTTCAAGAAGAAGGACCAAGGCTTCCTTGGTGTAATAAATGTTCGAGTAGGAAGCGTGATTGATCTGGACGCTGGTGGTGATGGTAAGGCGGTCACACGTCTTCTTGTCCCCACATTCATGCTAACCCCACGTCAGAGATGCTCACGCGTGATCTTAAGAAGTCTAACGATAACATGGTCGTTCATGGAAAGCTCATCCTTAACCTATCCACAAATCTTTCTCAACCGCTAAGTCAACCGGGGCAAGCCCAGCCAACTCGACCATCTGTATCTGCACACTCCTCTATGAATGGTCTCGCAAGCCATGCACCAGTAACACCCGTCGGGCATCAATCTACGCAATCTCTTCACCCGGAAATTTATCCAGTAAATAGACCTATCCCCACCAACCCCGTTCCTCAACGTTTAAGTCAGCCTACTCCCGTAGCACCCGCAAACGCCATGCCACCAGCTACTCAAAACGGTACTCAAGGGAGGAATACAGGATATAGCGCTTTTGAAGATGCTCAAGGACGTCTTCCGGGGGGTTGGGAACGCCGAGAAGACCACCTAGGGCGTACGTACTATGTCGATCATAACACTAGGCAAACAACTTGGGTAAGGCCAGGTGCTGGGTTCAATGAGGCAGATCAGAGGACAGCCCTTGCGGCACAAACTCAGGTTGAGCGTACTCGACATCAGAACCGTATGCTGCCAGAAGACCGAACGGGGGCAAATTCTCCCACCCTCTCTGACCGTCAGCCATCCCCGCCAGCCCCGTCTTCCAATGCTGTATCGATGATGGCCACCGGAGCTACAACCGCAGGGACAGGTGAGCTACCATCGGGTTGGGAACAACGCCACACGCCGGAAGGTCGTGCGTATTTCGTGGATCATAACACGCGAACCACCACATGGGTAGATCCGCGGCGCCAGCAATATATTCGGATGTATGGTGGGCAGAATGCCAACAACAGCACCATCCAACAGCAACCAGTGTCCCAACTGGGGCCATTGCCGAGTGGGTGGGAAATGCGGCTCACAAACACGGCGAGAGTTTACTTTGTTGACCACAATACAAAGACAACTACCTGGGATGATCCTAGACTGCCATCTTCGCTGGATCAGAATGTTCCTCAGTATAAACGTGATTTCAGGCGCAAGTTGATATACTTCCGATCGCAGCCAGCGCTTCGAATTGTGTCTGGCCAGTGCCATGTCAAGGTCCGGAGAACGCATATCTTCGAGGACTCATACCATGAGATTATGCGGCAAAGTGCTGCCGATCTCAAGAAACGACTGATGATCAAATTTGATGGCGAAGATGGTCTAGATTATGGCGGTCTATCTCGGTATGCATGTCAATCTATGGTAATATAACACAGGAGACTAATATTTGAACAGAGAGTTTTTCTTCCTTCTTTCTCACGAAATGTTCAATCCTTTTTACTGCTTGTTCGAATACTCAGCGCATGACAACTATACACTTCAGATCAACCCTCATTCTGGCATCAATCCAGAACATCTTAACTACTTCAAATTCATTGGGCGGGTGGTTGGTTTGGCAATCTTCCACAGGAGATTTTTAGATGCTTTCTTCATTGGGGCTTTCTACAAAATGATTCTGCGTAAAAAGGTGGCGCTTCAGGATATGGAGGGTGTTGACGCAGATTTCCACCGTAACCTTGAATGGATGCTGTAAGTGAAGACGGGGGTGCCTTTAAATGCTTTAACTGATATACTTGGCCAGGAACAACGATATTACGGATGCTTTAGAACTTACCTTTTCAACGGAAGACGAACGATTCGGTGAGACGGTCAGTATTGATTTGAAGCCAAACGGTGAGCATATTGAAGTTACGAATGAGAACAAAAAAGAATATGTTGAGTAAGTAATTCACCATCATACATTCAAGAGGTCCTGAATGACTAATGTTTACAGCCTTATCACGGAATGGCGTATTCAGAAGCGAGTAGAGGAGCAGTTCCAGGCGTTCGTTTCAGGCTTCAACGAGTTGATCCCTCCTGATCTTGTCAACGTTTTCGATGAGCGTGAATTGGAGCTCCTCATTGGAGGTATTGCCGATATTGACGTTGATGACTGGAAGAAGCATACAGACTACCGGGGCTACACCGAGAGCGACGAGGTTATCGCGAACTTCTGGAAGGTCAGAACCCTGAAATCATATTATAGCTATATCATGAGACTGATGTGTCAATAGTGTATCCGGAGCTGGGATGCAGAGCAGAAGTCACGGTTGTTACAATTTGCAACTGGTACTTCGCGTATCCCTGTCAACGGCTTCAAGGATTTACAGGGAAGCGATGGGCCTAGAAGATTTACGATCGAAAAAGCAGGAGAACCCAATCAGTTACCGAAGTCACATACTTGGTATGTCGTCCTCTACCATGTCCTTTTTCATGATAGGGATCACTCGCTAACAATTTAAAAACAGTTTCAACCGACTTGACCTGCCACCATATAAGACTTACGAGGCCCTGAACCAGAAGCTGACAATTGCTGTTGAGGAAACAGTTGGGTTTGGCCAAGAGTAGACACAGGGTGGGGACTTTCTGCTTCTTATTCTTCTTCTAGCTTTTGGACGGTGGTACATAGTCGGCATCAATCTCCCGTGTACAAAAGTGTGGAAGAGAGTCGCGGGAAGGCGGGTTGGGCTTTGCGTCAGTGTTTTATGTTTTCGTGATGCAAGCACGTTTTGATACAAGGGACGGACGTGGTTAGTGCCGAAACCCGGCTAGGATGCAATGAGGCGTTCGGGTTTCTCTTCGAAGCAAGCCGTGTGCGGAGTGAGCATAAGCCGTAGACTATCAACCTGCCAGGAGTGAAGGTGCGCTGAAAGCCTATGGTTGCTGATGCAGGCTGTGGGGGGGAAGGGTTTGATAGGAAGGGCGGCAGGTTGTTTTGTTCGGGACAGGCTGGATCGCTGGATCGCTGGATCGCTGGATCGCTGGATCGACGAGTGTTTGAATGACAAGTAATGGCTGAAGAGTTTAGGAGTGGTGTCTACGTATATATTTCGTATTCAAAAGTGCACAAGTTGGCATCCCCGCAGCTCTTCGCACGGCACCCACAACAGCCATGAATTCTATTGGCGAAGCTCATCTCGTCTCCACGTCCAATTATCCCTGTATGGGAGTTCGGCGCCGAGAAGAGGACGCCTCCGGGTGCTGATCACTCCATGTCCGCCAATCAAGGGAAGACGGCCAAGGCTGGATGTTTGGCGGCTTAAAGAAGCGAGCTCGGAGACCCCCAAACTTTCTTTTCTCCGTCTAGTCCTTGCTGCCGCTGCTGCTGCCACTGCTCCCTTTCACACTCCTTGAGTCCTCTGCGAAGACCTGAGCCATTCGATTACTCTCGATGGGCATCTTCAGGGTTCGGTATGGCGGGGAGAACTAAGAATAGCCGTCTCAACCCACACCACACCTTTGACGACCCCTTCTGGGTTGGTGTCGATATCGATTGGCATGTTCTGCGACCTCTCGCCATTCATCATTCTAAGGGTGTGGCAGAAGCACGGTCCATTTGGGCCCCATCTGAACGCGAGATTAATCATGGGCTTGGAGCAGTTAAAACTCTGAGACCCCCGTCTGGGCTTCGGCCTGCTCTTTTGTTCACACGTCCTGATTGCTTCCATCCCAATTGACTTTGCCCATCACTCGTTCTGGGTTACCTTCTCAACAACAAAACCTTTGGGCTTTAGCATCTAACCTCTCGCTCACCATTCTTCCTCCCTGTACATTCCTACTACCCCTCGCTTCCACTAACACCACAATAACAACCAGCTCTACATAATTCAAAATGCGTTTCACCACTGCTCTCGCCGTCCTTGCTTCCGCTGGCTTTACCGCGGCTCAATCCACTGCTGCTTCTGTTGCTACCGCTGCACAGCCGACTTCCTCATCGACCTGCCAGGCACAAAAGTAGGCATGCCCCTGACTACCATTTAGAATCTATACTGACATAGACACAGCATTGTCGATGCCTGCACTGCCAGCATCCAGCCTCAGATTGATGCTTGCTCTGGCACTGATTGGATCTGCCTCTGCCAGCAGTACCAGAACCTGTTGACGTACGTATTTGCCCATCCTAACAACTCTTAGGGAACTTTACCAAGACAGCTACAGCACGAACTAACACTTTCTTCTCCACAGCTGCTACAACAACTGCCCTAGCCTCCCCGAGAGGTCCTCCGTCCAGAGCCAGGTCACCTCCTACTGTACCGCTGCTGCTCCGTAAGGCGTCCTCTCCTCCCCTCAAAGCACAGCACGAGGGTTCGGCTAACACGCACTCCAGTCTCCTGTCCTCCAGCGCCGCAGCTGCTGCCACCATGCCCCATGCCTCCACGACCGCTGCCACCGCTTCGGGTGCCTCCGGCGCGAATACCTTGGTCACCGCCACCACCGGCGGTGTGGCGGCCACTGCCTCGGGCAGCCAGTCTGCCGCTTCGGCTTCTTCAACCGGTGCCGCTGGCTTCGTCGCTGCTCCCGTCAGCGGCGCTGTTGCTATCTTCCTTGGCCTTGCTGGTCTGTTGTAAGTAGATAATGGATAGGAGAAGAGGAGGGTTGGCGATAGCGTTTAGTGTATGTGGGAATGAGAGTTTTTCGGGGGAGTAAAAGGGGTGATATGGCTATATGTAATTCTTAATCCGAAGAGAGATGACGTGTTGGGTAAGAATGTAAGACTGCTTGGAGAGGGACTTGGGTAGTCTATCGAATCAATTGCTTCTTCCCACATATTTCGCGTTGCATTTGGACCATTGATATCTCAGGATGTGTACAACCGATAATCGAGATGGATGTTGCAGAACTCCAGTTAGTGTTACCATTCTACAGTAGGCTATGTGTTTCCAGCGTAGGGATCTTCTCGGCTGTATCGCAAGGGGAAACGAGTGTGACTGGTGTGCGATAAGTAGGCCTCGAATATCCCTTAACCCGCTGAAATTCGTCCACGCATTATCGATAAGAATCAGCCAATTAGATCAACGCAATCGACTGTACGCGTTGTTTTGGATTTAGTATTCTGCAGGGACCACTTACTCCGGGACACCAGCAGGTTAAGAGATGGAAGACCACGACCATTCACTGCGGATTGCTAGCGTCTAGGCAGATTTGTATGGACAAAGTGAAGGCTCTCATACATTCTATGCCAAAAGGCTAGCAATCCGCACATGTACCCCCTTGTGCATAATTTTAACCCTTACTTTATGCATGTTTTTGTTAAGCTATACACGTCTAAGCTTCGCAATCACGTGACTTGTTTTAATTAGCTTCTCCTTAGTGCAACTACACGCGTCTTCTCTAGGAAATCCCAAGCTTTTCCTCATTATTAGTTAGTCATTATTCCAAGGTCAGGGGAGAGACAAGTCCCAGCCCTAAAACTAAGTTTCGGGTTCATCCGTGGGGCCTTCCCAAAACAAGAGATCACTCTCGAAGCGTCGCCGCTCATCTCATTAGGCTGAGTGACCCAGCTCAGGGATCACCGCTTCGCTAGCTCCGTCACCACCAATGACGCTACGTTTTTACCGGCCCACGCACTGAGTTCTACAGAGCTGCCAATTGCTTCGATACTGAGAGGACTCCAGAACCTGTCGTCGAGGACCATTGGCGGAAAAGCCGATCGTGGGCTCAGATTTGGATATGCAGCCTTTATCTATACGCATCGTCAGCTTGCGTAAATTACAGATTCCCTCACTAACGGCACAAACCTCATGACGGCCAACCCAGCTCGGACTCATGCCACCAAGAATGGCTAGTAAGTGTTCGTCCTCGAGACGAGCCTCCGAGAGTACCCTGTAGACATGTTGGCTACCTAGTCCCTCGCTATTTCGCTGGACTATTGCTCCCATGTCCAGGACTTCTATGAGGCCCGGGCCAGTGTTCGCACGAGGCCAGGAGTCAGGTATTTTCATAATCGCCCTATCCGGGAATGGCTTCGCCACGTTTACACCCAGTGCGTATCGATCAGGCTGCACCGGCGATGCAAACCAAGTAACATGCCGAGTCTTATAATCAATGGTCTCTGGAGGCGTTTGAAACGTCGTGTCCCGGTATTCAAACTCATCAGGGAAAAACGGAGCAGCGAATATTACCCCGTCAAACATGTCGATGGTCCCTTCGCCTGAGGTCCCTGATTGTCGAGACACAACGAGCCATTTGGTTGCATTCAGTTTCCGGAAGCCGTACACCTCGGTGGATAACCGCAGGTCTACACCACTACTATCGAGCATTGCTTCGAGGGTAGACATCATGCTTCCGCCTTGCAGAGACCTCCCCTCGTCGGCATTGTATGCTCCAATGCCAAGGGCGAGGTTGTTCAATGCCTCCATGTATTGGCCATATTGAATGGCAATCTCTCCCCTCAAGACATCTTCTACGTAATTATGAGATACCCCATGGCCTTCGAGCGCTTGTAACCCTCCGTTGGCAAGAACATCGCCGAGGCCATGTCGCCGAACGAGCTCTTGTATGGAGTTGATAGGCGCGGTTTCGCGGTATATTCGAAGAAACTGGTTCTTGGCCGTGTTGCCCACTGCTTTGGCGTTTTTGGTCGAGAAGCCGAAGCACCAGAGCTCCCACAGCCAGGAGCCGGTTGAGGCCTTAGAAGATGGGCGTGTTAATTCGAAGGAGCCTTTGATGTTGCTGAATATGTCAGCATATGAAAGCGTGAACGAGTGTGGAGCGTAGATAATCATACTAAGCTATCTTCTCGCTATGATCGCGAGGACGAAAAGGGACACCATGCTCGCTGGCGGCTTCCAATATGACTCCATTGGAGAGCGAGCGAGCGCTAGCTGATTCCGGTAGAAGCGGCTGCTGCAGAGCATCGTCGAAAGGATACAGAGGCAAGTCCGGTACTAAACGACCCCCCACGGCGCTCTTTCGTTCGAATACAGTTATACTGAGAGGTCTATCCAATTTTCCCGCTAGCCTACGGAGCTGCCTTGCTGAAAAGGCGCCAGCTGGACCAGCACCTACTACGGGTTACATTCCACTTGTTTTTGAGGACTCTATGACATACCAATGATCGCGACGTGATACGGTATGGGCTTGGGCTTGGGCTTGGGCCCGGGCTTGGGCTCGGATATGGTTGAGAGATTATTTGAAAACACCGAGAGCAGGACGAGGATAACGAAGAGAACTATTAGAGGAAAGAAGACTAAAGGCCACACTGGGTGGGAACATCGGCGGGAACGTTGGCGTTGCCCTTTCCCCGTGGCTTGTTCATAAGTGGGAAGGAGCGGATCTCTTTCCGTATACATCTTCACTTCGTTGGGAGAGGATTGTTCATGAAAGAACTCCAAAAGTGTCGCAGCGTCAAATGTTGTTATTGTACGGTTAGCAGACTATCGCAGCACACTACCCGATCATCTGGCGGCCTGCGGCTGAATTTACCGAGTGGGCAGATCCCGAAAAAGTAAACATGCTACATGACGGAACCATTGTGAAAGCTCTGAAGTTTTGAGATCATGATTGCAGACTTCAGTCTTCAGTCCTAGTCTTCAGCCTTCTGTCTTCTATATTCTATCTAGTGATAGTATTGACTGTTAACAGCCGTTAATATCAACTATCCCTTCCCCTGGTAAAATGGGTCCTACGGTTATCGATAAGAGCCAGCCAATAGGATCAATAGAATCAAAGACTCCGTGATCATACGCGTACTTTTGATTCTGGTGTTTGCACATGATCCAATTATCGTAGAACCTACCAGAGGAAGGGATAGAAAGAATACGCACCAATTCATCTACAGGATATACAAGAAGCTAACATGCGGAACGTTAGGTACCCTACGTAAATTTTGACCCGAGTTTAATAGCTTTAACTTAGAGCCTTATATATAGAGTTTAATTAATATATAATATATATATAGATATAAGGTTTTCCAGGGGGAGACCCCCTGGACCCCCCCTCTATAGAGCTTTTGCTTAATTTAGAAGTAGTAGTAAGATTAAGGCGCTTTGGTTACTATTAGGTAAGGATCTACTGCAGTAACTGAGGCGCCCTACTTAAGCTAGGCTTAAAGATTATATTGGTCACGGATCTAGTATATATTTAGACTACAGAGCTTTAATACAGAGCCCTCTACGTAGGATCTGATATAGTAGATTATAATTCCAATTTAAAACTTTATATACTAAATATTTTTAATGCCTAATAACTAAATTGCTGTATTTGCGTTCCCAATTGTTGTTATATAATGCAATTTTTGGGTGACAAAAACCAGCCGTTAATGTTGCTTAACTAACACCTACTGGAGGTTCCTCCATCCTTTCTATCTTCTCTCTCGCCCGTCTCCTTGTCTAATACTGTCCATATTGCCACATTAACCAATAGATCCCTCAGTAGGGACTAGGGAGGAGTGTTAAAGTACCACTAGCTCTTATAAGAAAGAAAAGAAGAGAGGAAGGTATAGAGGAGGGAGTATTTATAGATGGGAGAAGGCCTGCGATTATAGGAGATTAGGCAGCTATAATATAGCCATTAATATTGCTTAACTAATACATACCAGAGGCTCCTCTGTCCTTCCTATTTTCCCTCTCACCCATCTCCTCGTCTGATGCTGTCTATATTACCATATCAACCAATAGATCCCTTAGTGGGGACTAGGGAGGAGTATTAAAGTACCACCAGCTCTTATAAGGAAGAAGAAAAGAAGAGAGGAAGGTATAGAGGAGGGAGTATTTATAGACAGGAGGAGGCCTACAAATGGGAGATTAGGCAGCCATAATATAAACATTAATATTGCTCAACTAATACCTACTAGAGGCTCCTCCGTCCTTCCTATCTTCTCTCTTACCCATCTCCTTATCCGATGCTGTCTATATTGCTATATTGACTAATAGATCCCTTAGTGGAGACTAAGGAGTATTAGAGCGCCCCTAGCTCTTATAAGGGAGAAGAAAAGAAGAGAAGAAAGTATAAAGGAGGGAGTATTTATAGACGGGAGGAGGCACTACAAGTATATAATTTGGTAAGTACTAATAGCATGAGATTCTTGTATAAGATAGGCTTAATTGCTTACTAAAATATTAGGTATCTCTGTTACTGCAGGGGCTACTATAGTGGTAGAGACGCCTTAAATATTTAATGTAACCGACTACTAAGGCTATTAATAAGTGGAAGGTAGGCTACTAATATTAGTACAAATAATATAGTTATTAATATTGTTTATAGCCTGTTTTTACTTCTAGTATACACGTAGATCGTCCTTATATTCGGCGTAGAGCCGGTTATAAATAGTAAGCTGGTTTAGGTCTAGCTTTATTATTGATATAGCCGTAGGTAGTATATCCCTTAGTATAGGCCGACTTAGTAGCTCTAGCTTTAGAAGATTATCTTTCTTCTTAAATAGGTTAATATACTGCCATACCTTATTAGTTTGGCTGTGTCTTAGATAATAAAGAACCATTAAATCCAATTAGATGGCTTATTAAGGATAAGGTTGATTTTTAATTTAGTAGAGGTCGTTATTTTTAGAATTTAACAGGTTAGGAAGGCTCTAGGTTAGGGTCCAGCTAGCGTCTTAGTAGAACCTTATTTAGACGTTTAAACTTTTAATTTAATTTATCAGTTCGTTTATCAGTCAGGTACATTCGTCAACTAGGGTTAATCGTCTATTCATTTAATAGGTGAAGAAGCTCAAGATACTATAAAGGTAGTAGAAGTAGTCTAAGTAAGGCTATAAGGTTAGAAAGAGGGTTTTTAGTTAGAAATTGTTGCAATTATCTATATATTCTTAGAGGTCACGTGACTTCTTATATAAGCAACATTTCCGCCCTTAAAAAAATTAAAAAATTCCAAAAATTGATTAACGCTATAAATAGCAGCAATATTAATCCGGCAATACTGCTAATTCTCCCTATATACCATTATATGTATATCTAACAGCTCCAAAAGCGGTAAAAAGGTAGAACGGATAGGGGGGTTAAAATTTAGAAAATTAGATTTCGCGGTTAAGCTATTTAAAAGTTAGGAAACCAAGATAAATACCGCATTCTCCGCTTACCTCTAAGCTAGTATATAATTTCCTAATTAGGAAAAGTCGTTTATAAGTAGTTGCTGCTACCTCCATACAAAATCTTCTTGTTATGCCTCTTTGGTCTTACTTATAGATAACTAAAATTATTCTATATTAAACCCACGTTTAAACATAAGCCCTAAAAGCTTCTTAACTTGTAAGATTACTATATAGGTTAGCCTAGCTATCTTATTCTTTTCCTTAACATCTAGAACTACCTAGTTAAGTATTAGGCCCTAGCATTTATATACAGTAAGAGCAAAAGCTAGAGTAATTGGAAATTGACACTATAAGTAAAAGCCTCTTATACCCTCCCACTTACGAAGCACGGAAAATATAAGGATGACTTTCTTACCATCCTGCTAAGTAAATAGGGCAGGTCCGTTATACCTATTTACTACAATTAGTAGTAACTAAGGCTAATCCTTTTTAATATCCGCGTGTCCTTTCTATATAACATCTTTAACTATACTAGTAGTACTGTTTACTAAGCCTAGTTCAACCCAGATATTCTATATTAGCATTACTTTCACGCCAATATATAGGGCTAGATTCTCTAGAGTATTACACTAATTAGAAGTAACTTTCCACGCACCTACACCAGTGTTAACTAACTTAATAGCCACCACTGGCTATAAAAGGTCGCGAAGCTAAATAGTATTATACTTACCTACAGTAGCGCGTGTGCTATATAGCCAAATTGCGTTATTAAAGTCCGCAACCTTATTGGTAGATAGGCCCTGCTTACACCTAGTTAAAAGAAGCTTCCAGGTTAAATTACTTATAGAATTACTACGTAGCTCTATAAGGGCAGTCCTAAATACAGAGCTCTTAGTATTATTACTGCCCTGCCACATAACTTGATTTAGGACGGCTGTTTGGTTAATTGCCTTATAGGCTCCCTTTCTATAGCTAGCGAGCTCTAACGGCCTAGCAGGTAGATTGCTGTATAAAGCCGCCTAACCTATAGGGGGAAGCTAATGGAAATTGCCTATTAGCAAGATGTTTAAGCCTCCAAAGTAGTTGTTGTTACGCATAGGGTAGATCTAATAGAGGCAGCAATTAATCTAGGCCAGATATACTTGCCTAATTATAGATTTATTATTAAGGATAAGATAGTAAATATCCTTAAAAGCTTGCTGTAGAGGTATAAGACTGGCAGCAGGTAATTTCTTAAAGGGGTGATTTACCAGTAGCCTTAATAGATCGTATATAGTCCTGCCGTTAATATTAAAGGCAGCTACCCTAGTAGGGGCGGCTTAAGCCAATAGCAACAGCTTATTATTAGCCCTTGCCATAGCACAGAGTGTAGTAAAGAGAATAGTAATAAGATATAATTTGCCAGTTTCTGCCTTTCTATTAATATTAATCCGCAGTGGGGGGGGGGGGGCTAAGGCCCACTTAGATCTGCCTATAGTGATTAACTACGGCGTTATAAATATAACGCTGGCCTAGTTATAAGGAAGATGGAGTTGCTGTTTAGGATAGGCGGCTCTATAGTAAAGGCTATAATTATACTTCCTGCTAATAAGTCCTCTTATTAAGCTGTAGGTATATACCCTAATATATACCCTAATTATAGTTATAATTAAGCTCCCTATTACTAAGCCTGTTAGGATCCTTAATCTTAACTCTATTAGTGTTTTAAACGCGGGCATGTAGGGCCTTAAAGGACTGATATAGCTCTAAGTTGTCTGCGAAATCGCCCTTAAACTTATTAATATTATTAGTAGTTTTATAAGCTTCATCCAGTTTCCGGTTATAGTAGTTAAGTAGGTGCTAATAAGAGTTAATATAAGCCTAATAGGAAGCTATATAATTAGGGGCCCTAAATCTATTAGTATAAGTAGCTACTTCCTTATACTCCCTCTATGGGTAATAAAGGATAAGCTTTACATGGCAGAACTTAGGATACTATAAATAGGAAGGATCGCCTTTATATCACGGAAAGTACGATATAACTTAAGGCTTTGCTCTTGGCCAATACTTATAAGTAGAGTAATTAAAATAGAGTAGGAAATTAAAGAAAGTAATATCCTCTACCCCATCTAGGCGGCGCTTATATTTCTTATAGTTAGATAGTCCGTACCCTCCTAATTAGCCATCCTTAAGCTTATACATAGCGCTTTAATCGTCCTCCTAGTAGTAGTCTAAAGTTACTATATTCCTAAAGCCTTTATAAAGGGGAATATTAAAAAGTAGATGGTATACCTCCTACGCCAACCAATTGTGTTTAGTAATAAGCTTATTTATAAACCTAGCTACTACTAAACTAAAGGCATAAAGGCTGTTGGTGTGTGGCTGTACTAATTAGAGTAGCTCCTAGTAGGAAGTTGACTTCTTCTCTTCCTTACTACAATATTTGCCTATATAGTTGACTATTACTAATATGCTTATAGCAGGTGATATATTAATATTCGCTATCCAAGCTAATATTATAGCTGTATTGTAACCATTAAGAAGCTTATTATTGTAACGGAACCTTGTAGCAGGAACTACGGTAGGTTCTGTTAATGGGCTAGGTATATAGGTAAGAACAAAACTAACAACGTAGTATAACTAGTGGAGTGGTTGCCTAACAGATTAACTCCAATTATATTCTAAGATTCACTACAAGGAGAGAACTATCTACGGTAGGGACTGAGGTCCTTTAAATATATAACCGTACTCCTAAGAAATCCTCCCTTGTACGTAAGGTACGTGTTATACGTGTTATATATAGCGTATACTACGTACTCCTTATACACTACGTATAACGTTATATGACTCGCTTACCATTCCTCGTCATATAGTTCCACCGGATCTATCCTAGACCGTGCCTATATTAACTAACTAGCTTCCGCCGACTCTTCTCTAAGTAGTTATAATATTATACTTAAAGCGTCCGTAATACTATCTCCCTTCTCTTTATTTTTATCCTTGAAGATTCCTAACCTCTCTAAGTTATTCACTAGAGGTGTAATGTCCGTTTAATTAGTCTAGTTAATATTGTTGCTTATTATACCTAAAGCTTCCTCTTCCTTGTAAGCGCAGTGCTGTGCTCGCACTGTGGCCGCCATACTATCGCTTGGTGAGATAATGCCGTCTCCGTATTCTTGTTGCGTAAAAGCGGGGTTAGTGTATGTCGCGCTGGCGAGTCCTTTGTCCCAACAACCCTTATTTTACTTAAAGTGTACTAAAGCAAACGTTTAATCGTCCTATGATGTTCGCTCTGTCTCTAACGCTAAGTGTGCGCGTCCTATAACTCTTATTAGTCTTTGAGTTCCCTAAGTAACCTATTATAGGGTCTCATGTTTAATCTACCACTGCAAAGCTTGACGGTAAGCTCTTAAGCGCCTTAGATAAGCTTTGTCGTTCGCAGGAAGTAGAGTAGAAGGCTGCAGCTGCTTAACAGCGTGCCCTTAAAGCCCGCCTATTGGCTTCTGCCCGTCTTCTTCATCTTAAACGTGTTCGTGAGAAGGTCCATTCCAAAGAGTAGAAACTTGTTTAACAGGGTTTATCTAAGCTGGGTAATAAAAGGATTAACTCTTCTCCTATAAGGGAAACAACTCTGAGTAGCTTAGTAATTGCTTCTTTTAGGTTCCCCTTAGGTGACTCGTTTTTTTGCAATTTCTCTTTATTAATATTGCCTAACCTGTTCTCTTCCGATACTTCTGTACCTTTCCTATAGCGTTTTTTAGGTTGCTTAGTGGTTCCTAGGTAGTCTTACTATAGCCTATCTACTTTACTTTATACTATGTTTTATTATCTACATCCTCATAACTAATAATCTTTAAAACTTATTATTTGTCTTCCTCTTGTCCTCTGTATGTGTCTGCCTTATAGACTGGTGGCTTAATATTTCCGTATGCTAGTTCTAGCATTGCAATATGCTGTATAGGGTAAATTTTCATTTTGGCTGGTAGGTTTAACTTATACGTAACTAATAAAACTCTTCGCTTAATTTCAAAAGGTCCTAGCCTAACGTGGTCCAACTTCTTGCTTAATCGTCAACTCTTAAAATTTTTGTGTAGTAGCTATACTTTATCCCCCTCCTTAAGATCTGGTCCCTTAGATCTCTTATAGTACCTTTTCATTTGTTCTTATACTAGTTTAGCTGTTTCTTTAAGGTCTATATAAAGATTCACTAATGTCTCCATTCTTTGCTTAGCTGTGCTACTTGTCTTTTTTACTTAACGTAGCGACAACAATGTTCTTGGCTCGTATCCATAGTTCGCCTTAAATGGTGATGTTCCCATTCCTTCTTGTGGTGTTATATTGTATGCAAACTGTGTAACTGGTAACAACGATACCCAATTATTCTGTACGTGATTGATATAATGCCTTAGATACTGTTCTAGTGTCTAGTTTAGTCTTTCTGTTTATCCATCCGTCTATAGATAATACGCTGTAGATGTTACTACGCGAACCCCTTATTCTGCCAGAAATACTTCCTAAAATGCTGCTATAAATCTTGGATCTTTATCTAATATAATCTTATCTAGTGCTCCATGTCTTACAAACACTTCTTTTATATAGATTCTAGCGACATCTTCTGCTAATATCTCTTTAGTGCATGCTATAAAGTATCCCCACTTTGTTAGCTTATCTACTATTACTAAAATCGCGTTATAATCTTATCCTGTAATAGGATCTCTTGACTTTGGTAGTTTAATAATAAAGTTCTATAATATAACCTCCCATAGTCTTTCTGGTGTCTTAATAGGTTATAGCCCTCCATACAGCTTATGCCTTATTAGTTTATTCCTTTGGTAATCTAGATATTCCTTTATAACTTATCTTGCTAGTCCCTAGATTCCTTAAATAATGTACTCCTCTTAAAGTCTTAACACTAAGCCTATAGCTCTACTGTGTCCTTGTATTATTCCCTTGTGGAATTCCTTAATAAACTCTTCTATAATAGACTTAGGCATATACGTTGCTTCTTTATTTTTGTATTACTCTAAATCTAGATCCTCTACCTATACTTCTTAGATCTTCTGTATCCACTTACTCTTTAGTGACTTATAGATCTGACTTTCCTTAGTTGCTGTGATCTTCAGATAATTGTACCTAATTAATCTATCTTGATCCTTTTGCAACAAAGCTCCCAATAGCTTTTCATCGCTTTATAATTCAGCCTTCCTACTTAGAGTATCTGCTCGTGCATTATCTGTACCCTTAATATACTGAATTTCGAAATGGTATTCTATAAGCATTTCCGCCCATCTAACCTATCTTCGGTTGAGTTTCTTTGTTGTTAGGAATCCTATAAGGTTCTTATAGTCTATTTTTACCATAAATGGTTTTTCTGTGCCTTGCAAGAATGCTCTTTATTCTTTAAGTGCTGCAACTATACCTAGCAACTCCTTGTTGTAGATGTCATAGTTTAACTCTAGTAGTGTTATCTTTCGGCTGTAATACGCCACTGGGTGCTATCTATCTTGATATTTCTATAGGAAGCACGCTCCTAGTGTAAAGTCTAATACATCTGTTTTTATAACCGTCTCTAGACCTAGTTAATAGATCTTAAGAACTGGCTCCTAGGTAAATAACTCTTTAATTCTCTTAAATAGTTCTTATTATTCCTTTCCCCACACCCACGGTTCTTCTTTCTTTGTTAACTGTGTAAACAGCTTAATATCCTATAACCATTGCGCTATAAACCTTCTGCAGTAATTGCAAAACCCTAGGAACAATCTTAACTGTGTAATGTTCTCTAGTTCTTGCTAATTCACTATAGCCTCGATTTTCTTTAGATCTATACTAAGTTAGCCTAGTTTAATAATAAACCCAACGAAATTAGTCTTCTTAGTAAAGAACTCGCATTTTTTAATTACTACTGGCATCTTTTCTTCCTATAGTCTCTTTAAGACCCACTTAACGTGTTCTCTATACTCTTCCTTACTTTTTAAGTAGATGATAATGTTGTCAAGGTATACTATAATAAATTTATCTAGGTGTTCGCCTAATATACTATTAATTCGCTTCTGGAACGTTGCTAGTGCGTTTATAAGCCTAAACTGTATAACTAATAGCTTGTATAGTCCTTCCTTTAACCTAAAGGCTGCCTTCTACTTATTGCCTTTCTTAATTCTAATCTAATGGTACGCCCACCTCAGATCTATCTTTGTAAAGACTTTTATATTGCCTATCCTATCTTAGATTTCGCTAATTAAGGGTAAAGGATACCTATCCTTCCTAGTAATGCTGTTTAACTGTCTATAGTCTATACACATCCTAAGTTTTCCGTTTTTCTTTAGGATGAATA
>Ga0307507_10003097_pt1 | contig 33120 bp, 24 predicted proteins | sample 7_EM_MG_FD_207223 | JGI IMG/M metagenome (GOLD analysis project Ga0307507, IMG submission 207223) | Populus trichocarpa ectomycorrhiza microbial communities from riparian zone in the Pacific Northwest, United States - 7_EM | ecosystem: Host-associated > Plants > Roots > Unclassified | place...
CGTGGCTGGTGTGCGGTTGGTCTCGGACCAGAGAGACTTGGGTTGATGGCTTTTTCCCTGGCGCCGGTGGGTTCACGGAGGTTTTTCTTTACCATAGCTAGCGCTGCACGTAGTCTTTGTACCTAGACGATGAATAAAACAAAGCACATGAAAAAATAAAAAAAAAAAAAAAGAAAAAAAGGTAGGAGATTTGGGTTCTTCACGCAACCATCTAAGTTCTTTCATGCTATTCACCTTCAATCCAAATATCTTTATCTATCACGCTTTCGGGAAACAAGACACGACTGTCTTATAAGAGCCTAGCGATTGACCTTGCTAGATAGGAGTCAACGGACTTAGCTATCGCAACAGCTATCGGGGCAAGAGAAGTGATCGTTAGGAGACTATCGGTTACCTGCTGCAAGTATCACCCGGAGAGGAGAGGATTGTAATACCCCATCATATATGATAACCACCGATCTCTGTAAACTCTCTATTACTCTCCCCATCCCTTCCTCCCACAACACACCACCTACCCTCAATCCCACCTTCAGCCTCAAACTCTGACCTTTTTCAAGATCTACACTGTCTTCCATCGTCCCTCTCTCCCCCTCATCCACTACCTGAGCCCCCAGGCTCCCAACATCCACAACTCTCTTCTTCCTCCCTGCTGATGACAATCTTGGTGATAACTGAACCCACTGTTCCGCATTTCCTCTCAACATCTTTTTCTTCACACTCTTTAATACCTTCAGCTCAGCCCCAACCAGACCAAGCTCTCTCTTTTACAAAACCTTTTCAACAATGAATCTTTCGTATCTGGCAGGTATTGCTATTTTTCCAACAAACATAAATTTTTAAAGAAAGCTGGTGTGGCAAATAAAGAATTAGTAGTTCTTAGTAGATAACCCACATCTTAGGTTGTGTAACAAGGTTTATTTTCAACCACAGTGGTTGTAACAGTGACGGAGCTTTCACATAGACTTATGACGAGTGACTGTACTATACTTTCTTTTACAATATACTTTACATTATTTACACTTCTTTATAGTCTAGCACTAATAGGCTTCACAATGCTTTAAACAACCACTATTACTTTTTCTTGTGCCACAAGGTACAGACTCTTTCTTTTATGAGCAGATATACAAGGGCTGACATGGGAATATTATATACATTCTTCAAAAGTGAAGTGGATAGTCTGTTGGCACCTATAGGAAAATCTAATTCCGACAAGGAAGCAAATTTTTCGAAGGGTTATTTCAACTACCAGTTTCCATCAACTAATTCTATTGGTCTATTTATCCTTAGCACAACACATGGTCATGACCAAAACATTCAGCGAAAGTCACGCCTATTCACTTTGGACACTCTTACAATCCTGTTCCGTTCATTGATTTTTTCAATGGATTGGCAGGTTGCAACATAAAATTCTGAGATAACCCCCACTCCATAGATTGTGAAAAATAAGTGCGTTTGGTTGTAGAATCCATAGATTCTTTCTTCTGTGCAATGATCCCTACAATTTATGGAAACAATAATTTTGATAGTTGTACAAGGGTCAGGCATTAAGAAGTGGAATGGGGTAGGGGGGTTTGGTTGATTTTGGACAAAAGATCTGGAACACTGCAACTGAACTGCCCTCTTTTATACAACATGTTACACTAGTGAAGTAGCTCTTAAGCCACACTCTATGTAACATGCTCTACAACAAAGTCACTGACTTCCAAAGTGTGCCAACACCTCTAGAAACAACAAAATACACCCAACTATTTGGTAGAGAAGAGTACCCTGTATATATAGATACTATAGAATATTGATCTCTTGAATGAGCCATTAGGTTTTGCAGCCAACTATCAGGATGACAGCACTAATTGGACTCACCGTTTAAAAGGTTGGGCACTATGCTCAGCAAGCACCTCTTAGTGTTTTTATTTGGTGGCAAATATGCTGGAGCAGAGGTCATCTACATCACTCACCGAGATTTTCCTTTATTCATTACATAGGAAGGGTGAAAACCTAGATTCTCTAAATGTTTCTCTCAACAATGTACCACCGCTGCTGAGACATTACTTAGAACAGTACCGATTTTTATTGCCTTACCCTTGTACCTCCGGGGGTAATTTTCACATGGACTCAGACAACTAGAGTGCAACACCACCCAATTATCAGGCTTTTTAAGTCTTCTGTTGCATGCAACAGGACCTACTTTCAGCTGTCATTGCAACCAAAAATATTTTAATCGTGCTGCAAGGCTAAGCACTCTAAGGCCAAAAATCCATGGATTAAAAATCTATAGAAAAACGATGAAAATTCTATAGAATCTCAATCCATCGATCGGTTGCAACAAGTGAACCGAACAGGCCCTAAGTATATAGCTTAAAGCCCGTTTATCTAACTGACTTTCTTTGACGTTCGGCACTGTCTCTGGTTGATAGATGGCCGTCAATAGGTAAACGGGCCCTTAAACAGCCTTTTCTTATCAATTTGTAATATTAAAGGATTCTGCAATATTCTTCACGCCATCCACAGGTTTCCTAATGCAGGGACAAACTGCAGATTCTCATAGATATTGTGCAATAGGAGAGGGTGGTCAAGATAGGCATTTTAGTGTAAAAATGGCATCGGACGAAACCTTTTGTCCTAGTACTTTATAAGTTGTAGCTATAAGGTCTCGTTCAACTATCAGTATACAGTCTCTAATTATCGTATCATATACGTTTACACCCGCAGGATAGATGAGATAAAAATAAAAGGAAAAAATGTGTAGAGAACAACTGTGGGACGCATCGAAAGAAAACTTCCAGTAACCCAAAAACCGTGACAGATTTAGAAATTATGAAATATTATGCTAAACTTCCTGCCGAAACGGCAACCGGGACCGATGAACCATCAGTGTGAAACGTGAGGATAGATTCTCAGAGGACATGGCGCGACAAGTGACCCATTGGGAGAACCTTGAAGGTTGGGACTCGAAGATGGGAACGAAATTTTATATCCCGTCGGGATTAATCGCGGTGCGGGTAGGGCGTTCCTGTTTTCTACTAACTTTGCGACACCCTGATCCTTCCTTATATCAGCAGACGAGAGGCCAATAAAGCCTTATCTTATATGTTGTCTGATAGGGGTTGACCTCTTACCGTCCCAGTAGTCTTACTGTCTCCTCGTATCTATTCTTGGAGCCCACGAAATCGGATCGTGGCCGTGGTTATCTGGCCTATGGGGACTAATATCCTCCCGTTCCAGAAGCATCTCCACAACTCCCTCATGCTCATTTAGGGCAGCCCACAAGATTGACGCTTGGCCATGATTATCTAGCCTATCAGGGTTGACTCCCTCCCGTTCCAGCAGCATCTTGACAACTTTCTCACGTCCATTCACGGCAGCCCACGAAATTAGTGTTAGGCCATGGTAATCTGGCCTGTTGGGGTTGATCTCTTCCCGTTCCAGCAGCGCTTTCACCACCGCCTCATGTCCATTCATGGCAGCCCACGAAATTGGGGTTTGGCCGTGATTATCTGGCCTATTGGGGTCAACAGCTTCCCGTTCCAGCAGCATCTTTACCACCGCCTCGTGGCCATTGGCGGCAGCCCACAAGATTGGCGTTTGGCCGTGATTATCTGGCCTATCGGGGTTGACTTCTTCCCGTTCCAGCAGCATCTTTACCACTGCCCCATGTCCATTCATGGCAGCCCACGAAATTGGGGTTTGACCGTGATTATCTGGCCTACCGGGGTTGACCTCCTCCCGCCCGAGTAATATTTTCACCACTCCTGCGTGCCCATACGAAGCGGCAAACGAGAGCGGTGTTCTGCCATCATTACCTGGCTTGTCGGGGTTGACCTCTTCCCGTCCGAGTAGTATTTTCACCACTCCCTCTTGTCCATTCACGGCAGCCCAGGAAACTGGAGTTTGGCCGTGGCTATCTGGCCTATCAGGGTTGACCTCTTTCCGTTCCAGCAGTATCTTCACCACCCCCTCATGTCCACCCTCGGCAGCCCACGAGATTGGCGTTTGACCGTAATTATCTGGCTTGTCAGGGTTAACTTTCTCCCGTCCCAGGAGCAGTCTCACCACTACCGCATGCCCATTCACGGCAGCCCACGAGGTTGGCGTTTGGCCGTGGTTATCTGGCCTATCAGGGTCGACTTCCACCCGTCCCAGGAGCAGCTCCACCACTGTCCCATGTCCGTTCTCGGCAGCCCAGGAGATTGGCGTTTGGCCATGGTTATCTGGCCTATCGGGGTTGATCTCCCCTTCCAGCAGCATCTTCACTACTGCGGCATGCCCGTTCTTGGCAGCCCACGAAAGCGGCGTCCTGCCCCACCCGTTGTCCGGCTTATCGGGATTGACCTCCTCCCGTCCCAGCAGCAGCTTTACCACTGCCTCGTGTCCATTCTCGGCTGCCTGTGAGATCGGCGTTTGGCCGTAGTCATCTGGCATATCTGGGCTGACGTCCTCCCGTCCCAGTAGCAGCCTTGCCACAGCCTCATGTCCATTCCTAGCAGCCCATATTAGTGGCGTAGCACCCGTATCATCCACGCAGTTTGTATCGACACCATCCACTTCGATCAGAACCCTCACAACCTCAACAAGCCCAAACATGGATGCACAGTGGAGTCCTCCAAACTTGCAATAATCCACAATAGAACGAAGTGAATATCGACCAAGCGTGTGTTCCAAGAGTAGCCTAATTGATACATGACCTTGGTAGTGGTTAAAGAGCCTCAGCGCAAGTGCTTTCCCAGGATCCGTGAGTTCCTTCCTCATGTGGGCTCCCCAGTATAAAGCTGAATATTCCAGAAAGGGTGGGTGTAGAGCGCTCTGAGAACAGGAATCCGAAAGGGCCATTACCTGCTGCGAGTTCAGGTACGTCAAACATGTCTCTGCAATTGTCGAGTGGGGGCTCTGGAAAAGGTTGTGATGACTGGTCAAATACGCTTGGAGCGTGTGGTGTATCAGCCGAACAGGCGACCCTTCCTTATCCAACATAGCAAACCCTTGGCAGCAGCTTAACACCGTCCGGATAGAGGAAACGTTATCACGATTGTAATCAGTGGATCCTATTTCGACAGCTAAGGCCTGGCATAGCTCCTCCGCTCCAAGGGGCCGCTCCGAATAACATATCCACATCAAAGCAGCCACGCCGAGTCTTGATCGCTGACCACCTTGCGCCTTGATCCGATCTAAGGTTGAGCCGTAGGCATTTTCTAGGCCCAACCCATCTGTCATTACCCGGAGCCTTTCTCGCCGCCGATGAATGGTCGTTTCCTGCAGAACTGCATCCAGATTCACAGAGACTAACAGAAATCTAGATACCTGTCAGCGGATAGATTGGGTAGGATTTCCCATTTAGCCGATCATACTCACATCTCCGAGACAGTTTCCGGAACCCTCCTCAATATTTCTGCCTCTAATCTCTCATCCATCTCATCGGAAGTGGTGTCTTCCGCAAGTTTTGTGTGGATATACCGGATAATGTCGCCCTTTCGGGGACTTATCAAGACAGCTATTACGCCCTGAGGGAGACGCGTTTCCACATCACTACGGACATGCGGTCTTCCCGTCAGGAACACTCGTGTGGTTGGAGACATTTTAGTGACGTCCCCGAGTGAAAGAAGGATCTTGGCTCGATCTGCTGTAGCACATTCGTCAAGAGCGTCAAGGCATATAAACGTGCGCCGCAGGGCCGAGAGGCTTCCCAAAAGCTTCACGATCTCAGGAATTAAGAGCCTATGGCCACCGATGACTCTTTTGTGATTCCGGAACGCATCCATTATTTCATTAGGAATTTTCTCTAAACCACCGACAACCTGCTTCAGCAGAGCACGCAATATACTGGTGGCAGACTGCTCCTTTTGGGCTGCGAAGTCTAAATAGAAACAGGCCACGGTAACATCCTCCCCAGCGCCACCAGCCACATCGTACAAGTTATCTATCACTAGTGAACTAAAGTCAAACTTATCAGAAAAACACCCTACTTTCTTCTCTCTGAAATATATCTTACCTAATATAAGTCTTGCCGACCCCGGGATTGCCGTAGCAAAATATGGCCGCCTGCTGAGATTTACCCTGATCAGTGCTGCACCAGCTCCGAAATTGCTCCGTGCGCAGAAGCCAGTCGCCCACACCGCCAACCCGGCGGGCTTGAATGTCGTAGTGCCGTAAACGGGGCTCAAGAGGAGACAACCAGGCCAGAACGTCAGATCGGTCATCATTATAGGAGAACTTGGTAACGAAGCTAGGATCTCGAGACATTATTCGGCTATTCACTGTTCGAGCCTTCAGGTTAAGAAGTTAACAAGGTGCCGTGGCGTTAGATGATAATTCGGGGTGAAAGACAGGCACCAAAATCGCCAGCAAGAATAGGAAGGAAGGCGACAGGAGAGCGGGGTCATTTAGATTGCCAAGCCAGGGTTGTTTGGGTGTTTAGTAAGGAGAGCTTTCGGCTTTCATCATTACAGTGGTTCGACAATTTAGTGGAACATGTGCTCCCTGAGACAACATTTGTTGGTTAGCGGGGGGCCGCAGCGCTGACCACCAAAACAGGCTGCCCACCTCAACAAAAGCTGGTCGGCACGAATTCGCAGATGCGCAAACTTGGCCAGACTTTCCCTTACCCCCTCGTACGGCGCTCGTACGGTGCTACCTTAGGTCGGCAAATTTCACCCATTGGGAATATATACCCTGGTTCGCAAAGTGCTCATACCCCTCCTTGTATGATACTCGTAATGTCCTGGCGTTTGTGAACACGACCACTATTGCATGATGCGAAGATCCAGGCAAAAAAGCTGAATTTTGGCGTTATGCAATAGCAGTTGTGTTCACAAACGTCAAGACATTACGAGTACCGTAAAAACTTCATCAATCGGCCCTTGTGCTGTGTCGTTGGGGTTGCCTCCTCTGGTAAGGTCTGGTGTTTTTTTTGTTTTTTTTGTTTTTCTATGTCTCTCAGAGGGGCTGAGCGGCTCACCTTTTGCTGTGTTTTTCACCCCTTTTCTCGAGTAGGGAATTTCCGACGACATAGCACATGGGCCGATCGTTGGAGTTTCTACGAGTACTTGTATCCCAAGAACAATAGCTTTTTACAGGACTGCAAGAGCTTTTTGATAACTGTTTTTCGGATATGCTTCTAAGGACACTGTAAACTCTTATGACAATTTATTATACCGAATAACGGAGGGAGATGGTTAGCGAAGCGTTTCCAACTGATCGCAGTATTCGAGTACAAGTACTACCTTTGGTACATCTCAAGCTAACCGATGAAATTAACCGGGCTAAAAAGCCGCGAAATCTGCCCACAGATTAGGGAATAGTGCCTACAACAAAGTTCAGAGGTTCTTTCTTTTTCTTTAAACAATTATCTCTAATTCTCTCTATTATTCAGGATACCCTTTGTTCCGGATACCTCGCTGTCCCGGATGAAATCCGTGAAAAATCGCCATCCAGGATAGCGAGGTGCAGCTGTACTAGCACAGATCGAGAAAACTCACTGTCACTCACCAAAATCAATAGCTTGTCTCCAAGGCATAGCTACGAGTGGCAACATGAAAATTACTCTCCTATGGCAGCCTTGACAGTAGAACTATGTTGATAGCTATCGCTCATAAATTAAATACCCCTGGAAATCGGGCCCCTAGCAGTCTTGAGCGGTTGGGAGAGGTACTCGAGTATATAAGTACAGAATTTCAAGGAGGAGTTGCTCGTTCGTAGAAGCACACCCTCTAAAGCACGATTCTCATTGGCTAGTGCGCAAAGCAGTCGGCCAAAACTATCTACCAGGGTGTGAGGGTAAGTGATCGGAAAAAAAGTGGTTGGTTGCAACCAGTGGTTTTTACGATCACTTTTTGCACCAGGCTGGTACAGTGGTACAGTACCAAGTCTCTCGGCCAAGGCTGTCGGCCAAGACTATCGGCCAAAAATGTCGAGGAGTGTGGCTCTCGAGCCATGCGGGTTCGTTGCCGTTGGCCGTCTAAGGGAAAATACGAGCGCGGCCAATAGATATGACAAAACAGTCACGTAGATCCGATAAGGCGCACAGTAGCCAGAAAAGTTCGCCAAATTTTTCTTATCAGACCCACGTGACTGTTTTATCTATCGGCAGCGCTTGTAGAAGCAATAGCGTGGAGCGCTGTTTTCTGTCAAGAAGCTGGGAAATTTTATTTATCTCGAAGGTTGGCTCTGAGTTACAGAAGCTCCTGGCACTAGCTTCGGTCCTGTGTGCTAGAGTGATGCGGTATGAGTAGAACAAGCTCGGTTGTGGCTATAGGTTTTTTTTTCGCGAATTTACAACAGATTACAAAGGGAAGTCGTATTTTTCATAGGGATAGTGTGAGATGAATTGTGCCAGTCAATGCAGCACTGGTGCTGTCCATGATTCAACGCCAGGTCAGCCCTCAAATTTTCGCCTCGCCGTTCTCCTAGGAATGACCTATCATGCGATATCTAGAGCGATTAAATGCCTGAGATACCGAAAGAAAGATCCCGACTCTATCACCAGGGTTCGAACAATGCCATGCTAAAACCACGGCGCTGTACGGGTGCTCGGGTCGCCTTGTTTGAGCTAAGTTTCTTATCTAGAGAAAAAGAACTTGACCCAATCCAGGGACTTTGGTGAGGTGATAATTTCCGAATGAGTAATCTAATATTGTAAATTAATATACAGTATAAATTAGCAAGAACCGGCCGGCGCTAGTACGTTCACATAAGGGTTTATCCTCGTTTTGTCTCGAAATCGCAATAAGACGCCATAGGCTAACTCTTTATACCCAGACTAAGGTCCCAGGATTCTTATTTTGGCGCAACCTTGTGTTTCACCTCAGCTGCTTCTTTATTTCAAAGTAAAGTGCGCCGTTTCTTTCCAGTTTATGCAGCATCAAGTGTAGTAAATCACGATCAACCTCCAGATCGGTTATGGAGTGGGGCCGAAGAGCCTGTGTCCTTGAAAGTTAACGAAAGGCACCCCAGGAGTTATTGCAGAGGCTGAGCTGAAAGACTGTTCGGTTGGGGTCAGTGTTGCGGTCTCGTGCATGGCGGTCTCGTGCATGGCGGAACGCCAACTACTCTAGGGGGCCAAAGGGAACTTAGCAAAGGCCCGTTGGTTTTCATGGCTTTGCAACGCCAAGTGCGGAGGTGTGGTGGGGAGTTTTCACTAACTCCTCTTCCACGGTTTGGTAGTCCATAGGTTGCCAATCTCGGAGTCCCAACCTCCAGAGACCCAGGCAACCCCTGGTTCCGTGATCAGGTAGCTTAGAATGACTGCCTGTTGTGCCGCGGGTATGATATTAATACTTGTCCCAGGCAAGAAGTATCCGGAAACAGGGAGTCGTAGAACATACGGCAAAGAATCCGTGCCTATCGCAAATTCACCACCCTATTTCCGGAGACTTCTTACCTAGGACAAGTGCAGTATACCTACAGTACCCACTATGATATCCATATCCAATCCTTCAAGTTTTAGAGTAGGGGAGGAAAGCATTGATGACATGAACAAGTATGTACTACGCGTTGACGCTGCATGAGCTGCAAGGAGGTACAACATGTAAGTTTTCTAGGTTACACAGGGGGTGAGGGTCGCAGTCCCGGTTTGTAGAACCTACAAAACTTACACGCTCCACCTCCGTAAGTGAATATTCGGCACAGCCTATTTTTGTGACACCTAGCTTTGGTGAGATACCGATATCGAAAGCTTCCGATTTCAAAGGTTCACACAGGCTCCGAAATCGCAATTATGTTTCTTTTTCTCGAGTTGCGGCATGCTCGTCGCAATAGCCAAATGTTTTGCTAAGCGAAAAATAGCATACCAGAAGAACTCGAATAAGTAAACCATGTATGATACTAGGTAGTCTAAATTTTCCCCTTCCGGAAAGCTAGGGGAAGACACACCAAAAAGATCTGCCCTCTGGGACAAATAAGAATAAAATAAAAAAATATCTGACCTTGCTAGGAGAGGAGACTCTAATGCCCTAGCACACGGCCCGATTATTCGAGTTCTTGCGGTAATTGAATGGCTCCTGGTAGTGTTGTAAGCTTCGGAAAAACACCATCTCCAGCGTGCGATGGACCACTAGCGATCAGATATATCGCCGAAGTGTTCGGTGCTCGTGCGGTGCTGCCATATGTCAGCAGAGCTCCTCTATGGGGGATATACTGGCGCAGATCAAGAAAACTCACCAATACCTACCAGCCTACCCCCAAGGCATAGCATTGAGTGGAAACATAATAATTACTCTCCTCTGGTAGCCTTGGTGATAGGAGAATTATGTTGATAGCTATCACTCAAAAATCAAACATCTCTAGAAATCGTGTCTCTAGCGTGCTGAGCTGTGCGAGATGTAAGTGTAATTCTTGCACGCGGGGTGTAGTGGGGCGGCTGTTTGTGCGTAGGGACACGCCCTCAAAGCACAACCCTATCCTATTGGCTAGCGGCTAAAACTGTCGGCTAAAATTGTCGGCTAAAAATCCCCCTTCAAGGAGTATAAATACCCTCCCTCCCCCACCTTCTCGACTTTTTCTTTCCTTTCTTCCCTAGCTCTCTTTGCCTTTTGGCTTAGATCAAGTGTAGTATCTGTTCTTTTCAGTGTAAAAACTGAAACGGTCCTACGAGACCAGTTCTTTTTTATACCCATTTTTGGTTATCTCGGGTCTTGACCGCTGGCTCGTTATGTCCTGACCCACCGTATCGCTGGTATTGCACTGTTTCCAGTTTGATGCGAGGCCTTTTTTCTTTTTTCCCTTTTCGGTTTCCATTGTCTCTCTGGCTGCTATGCGAGGGGATAAGGGAAAGTATTTTGTTGTTGGAGGCTGGAGTGTATGAAGGGGTTTGTTTTGATAGCATTCAATCCTGTTTGGTTTGAATACCATATGTAAGCTTTGAAACTATGCTCTGTTGCGATAGCTATTAGTATTTCTATAATTGAAGTAATAGCACGTAAATTTAGTGCTGTTATTCGTGAAGGCTGGTTCAAAGTTACGTCGGCCTCCGGCACTAACTTCAGTCCTGCACGTTGAAGTGGATGTAGGAGCTTGAGTAAAACACCCCAAAAAAGCTCCGTTTTAGCTATAAAGAGTTAAGTAAAGATGTTTTTCTTACGAATTTACAACAGATTACTTGTACAAAGAAAATTCTTATTTCATAGGGCTAGCGAGAGATGAACCTTGCCAGTTAATGCAGGGCTGGTGCTGTACATAATTTCACACCACGTAAGTGCCTCCAATTTTCGCCTCGCCATTCTCCTAGGAATGAACCACCATGTGATACCCGGAGCGATTGCATGCGGGAACCAGCAACTGAGCGTGAGATACCGCAGAAAGATTGCGTTCTACTAGGGTTCGAACAATACCGTCTAGTGAAACTACGGTGCTATAGTACAGTACGTACTCAGCTCGCATTATCTAAGTTAAGTCTTCCTATCAAACTAGCGAGAAGAACTTGACCCCAAACCAAGGTCTTCGGTGAGGATAAACTGAGAGATTATTAGGTGTGGGGTAGTGTCACATTTCTGTGCATGGCCGAATGTCAACTGCTGTACGATAAGAACTTGAATAGAGTGACGCCCCGCGTAAAAATGAAAGTTGGAAGCTGGAAGCTGGAGCTCTTGGCGAACATTTGAGAGGGAAGAAAACTCCTTAACAGCAAGAAGTTTGTGTCATTGGGTATTCCTTGCTTTTCTCGAGCGTTGCCTTGGGCATGGCTGCCAAGGCTTAGGACTTCTGACTTCTAACTTTGGTTTATGCACCGGGGCGCCGTCACTTTAATACTTGTAAATGGACCTTCTGCTAGGAAGTTGGAGTTGCCTCTCTTAGTAAGGTCCAGTCTTTTTTCCTTTTTCTTTATCTTAGAGGGCAGATCTTTAGTGTGTTTAGCCCCTTTTTCGGAGGAGAAAATTTCTAACTGCTTAGCGCATGGTCCATTTATTCGAGTTTTTACGGTAACTTACTCTAGGGGGCCAAAGTGAACGCAGCTGAAGCCTTGCCAGTTTTCATAGCGTATCTTACCTTCGGTTCAATTGGTAACCTCTGAGTAAATTAACATCCTGTCTACAGTATATTTGATCCGCCGGGGGCGGTGAGTTTCGCTACTCCTTACCAGTGGAGTTCTGGATGAGTAACATTCCGAGCGATCGATTTCAGGCATGTGCTAGATTTCCCCGTCCGCCCTAGAATGTCGGTCGGGAAACGGTGATTTTTGTGCCCACCCTTACTGTACGTCTTCTGTTATGATGAGGTGCTGTCAATGGCTCGAAGCAAGCCCACTCTCTAAACCCCGCGGCAAATGTGCAATGGCATTGCAATGCGAGTGCTGAGCTATGATGGCGAGTTCCGGCTGGAAGGGAAGAAAAATAAAAGAGCCAAGATCGGCGGAGAGGGCTTGTGTAACCACTGTCGAAGCATGTTGCACCTTGGAGAAACCTCCTTATAATCAAGCCTTTTAATGTTATTCTTTGACAACCTAGACTATTAATTGGTAGAACCCTACTCTCGATTAATATTCTTATCGGGCTCTTGCTTTATTGTAGATGCTTGCTCGATATCAGGCTCTTGCTTAATACTAGACGTGGGAGGATTCTAGACGCCAATAGGCTGCTTCTTGCTCGGGTCACAAGCCTTGCTAGGACTCTACCCACCTTGAGCTGACCGCTTCTTCCCCGCCCCATCGGTGTCCCACCCCCTCTTCCAGCGACAACTCGACCCTCACCCCTTCCTGGGAGGAGCACCTGACCCGAGTTCGGTGGTTTGAATACCTGCTTACTCTCTTCTACCCACTTCCCATACTCGCCCTTCTAAGCCCCACGTAGATCAAACTGTTCTTTTCAGTCCGGAAGCCGGGCTGCAGTGGTGCCTGTTCCCTAGGGGAGGTATAGTAACTAAGATAAACCCAGCTCTTGCAGCTCGGCGCCTAAGACGAAATCCTAACTCAGGCCCTGTTTAGAGCGTTACACAAATGATTTGTTTTAGCTTTACCTCTATTTCCCTCGCGGAAGAGGTATATTCCAATGGACGTTTATGAGTATGGATATCCAATGCTTTCTCGGGTTATGTCACGATATCCTAATTTCGGGGGGCACGATTTATATCACTTTATCGTGGTGGCTATCACCCTCACCACAACCAGTAACTCCCTAGCTATAACAATACGAACAACAAAGTCAATTTGAATTCAAAACGGAACAATTTCCCCGGCTAACCCTCATTTCCTACACAATCCCAAGGAAGCCTAGATTTAAGCCCAATTCGTAGTATCATAGCCCCTGCTATCCCCAATATTTCAGACCAATTATTTCTTCTAACTATGCTTGCCGACCCGGGGTCTTCGATGGCAACCCCGGGAGCCAGCACAAGAGGGCCAATTCTGCGGCGTACATCCCGAGTGCTAGGGGTGGAATCGTAGTAATCCTAATAATCTGTAAGAAAGAAGAGTCTATAACTAAGAGGAAAAGGGGGGGAATGCCCTCTACGGTTGGCAATTTGACCTGCCGCGATCGGAAAGACAGTACTTCCCCCAGCCCCAAGGGCGCTCCCAATTCCAATAGCCGTAACGTGCAAGTGACTTGGTAAAATTTTGGTCAACATTCTCAGGATCTAGCTTTGTTAGCTAATTCTTCACAGGCCAGGATTTGAGTTATAATACCAAAGGGTAGATTGGTCCATAGAAGAAGCCTAGCAGACAAGCACTGCGGATTATTAATACCACGCCAAAGATAGCACATGTGGGTAGAACTTACGCGACAGAAGATCCCACGAAGGTTGGGAGCAGCCAAAACATGAGCACGAATGTGAACGATGCCGAGATGAAGAATGACACAGGGCCTTTCCCTCGCCGTTTCTGGGGAATCGCTTCAATGGCCCATAGTAGGATGAAGCGACCAATGGTATAGGAGAAATAGGACATTGAACTAATGAGACTTGCGTTGGAGGGAGACCCCCCACGAGCTTCGGTGAGGTAGACGACCTGGATAATTAGAATCGAGCTTTGGTTTCCTCAGACTAGATACTTACTATCCAACTGCCAATTGTCGCTTTTTATCCCAGTTAGCATGAGTTTACGGTCTATCGGGCCATTGTATGTACTTACTTTCGACACCCCAATTAAGGAACACGAATAGCGCTAGAATCCAAGAAATCTCCTCCAGTCAATAACGATGTCCTGGGAGTATAATCTGAGAGAAATACCTTGTTCTTTAGAATCTCCTTTGTATGATCTAAGCCCGTCTTATTCGAGCTACTGGTATCTCGAGTATACTTAGCCCCACTCTCATTCCAAAAAGACAGCATGAATGCGATGCCACCGAGAATTGAGAGTGCAAACTTCTCCTAGTTAGTAACGATTTATGACGGAGCCTTGGAGACCCACGGGAATATAATAATATTGATAATACGGGATTCCCTGCTGAACCATCGCATTGGCAATCAAAGGGGCGATTGTACCCCCGATACCAAAGCAGCCCTGTAACATCCCTAGAAACCCACTAGAATAGCGGAGGCTTCCAATCCAGGCACAGGCCGCCGGGTCAAGCCCTGAGGCACCGTATGCTACCAAAGATATCACAACCGGAACAACAGGCCATGGAGGATGTAGGGCCAGAAACAGATTCCCTAGTCCCATGCATATGGACGCTATAGCGCCGGCGCCACCACGCCCGAGTGACGAGTGAGTTTTGTTGGTCATAGCAGCAGCCACAACAGCGCCAACCACATTACCAACAAATATTAGAGATACTGTAGCATGTGATTTCTTATAGTCTTTCTCAAACTGTTGGTTTTCTAGTTTAGCTTTGAAGAAACTAGGAAGCGAACTACTTACCTCTGGGATTAGGACCTAAAATGTGGTGGCTTTAGCTTCAGCCACTCCGGCGAGACGATTGACAGAGATGAACTTACGCCAAGGGAAGAAAAGAAAAGACTCCCGGCAATGAATAGAAGGAAGCACGAGCAGAGTCGGTATTTATTCACGGAAGGGTTGTTCCAACTCTCTTTGGCAAAAGCGTCTTCCACATCGATTGCTCTCCCCTCATCACAAGTGCTTGAAGCCTTTTCATCGAGCCCGTAGTCTGCCGATTCTTTAATCTCGCTGCTAGAGATAGCGGAAGGGATTTTTGAAGCCATAATACTACCCCTCCTAGATAGTATTAGCGGGGGAAGAGCTTGAATTTATCTTCGAGCTATTGGAATAGCACCCCCACAGCTCTTTCCCTATCATGTGTGCCCGCAGAAAATGTTGTGAGCGATCATTTCCTAATGGTTGCCAAAAACGTTTATGTCAAGCAATTCAGGTCTCTTGGCAGTTGTATCATTGGCATCTCCATAGATTTGCCGGCATACTACTCGGGTAAGGGCATGTCTCCGGTTCTATCTTCCCTTTTAGGTTTTCGGTAACATCTAGCAATGCCTCCCACTGATTGCTTTAGCCGAGTAAAGGGAGTAGAGTACCGGTATGATATGATAGAGAACTGATTTTCGGAAAGTTTTCTCGGAGAATAAGGAGGTATTTGGCGCGCCGTGATTTGAGCCCTCCGCTATCTAAAATAATGATTTAGGCTCAAACCATCATTTGAAATATTCATGGTGTTTGGATAGGGAGCGTTTTCAAATCGATTTAGAAATCATGATTTCAGATCACGGCTATCTCAAATCACGGCATGCCCGGGGGGGGGGGGGGGCGCGCCCCCCCCCCCCCCCCCCCCCCCCCCCCCCCCCAAGCAGTTGCCCACATGTACTGTACCATAACGTGTTACCGGCCATCCAGAAAAGAAGGGATCTTCCACAGCACAATAAATCACGCCTGGTTATGTAGTCACCCAGCGCGCCCGCCCTCTACTAGTACCCCACCCGATTCTCTCCCACAGTGAAGGCAGTGCGGTATAATGCAGTTCGCCGGATAACAATGGAAAAACAATTTATAGCAGGAACTAGGTCGTTGAGGCTAGAAGACCACAGGTCATAATAGTGAATTGTGGAATAGAGGGAGAAAGGTGTATCACCCCGGGATGTAACTCAGTAGTCTAACGGTTTCTGCGCTCCCTAGGAATGATACCGGATGCTTTCTCCAATCACCTGATCTACCATGCCCACCACACTACTGCAGTGGTTTTTGTCTGCTAACACCCCCCCCATATATAGGACCGACAAATGTTGAGAAGAACCGGGTTGGTTTTGTTGATACTGGGTAGAACGGAGGTGAGTCTGGAAGGTGCTAGTAAGATAGTAAAAATAAAGCAGAAAAATAGCAGTCTTGTTGAATGATTGTTGAAAAAAAATATTATCACACCTAGGGTCTGGCTGGTTTATTTCACCATCTAGCTAGCCTACGATGACACGCACATCCGGTTGAGCGCAGATAAAGCAACCTCTTGTTATTAAATCTATAAAGGTAGTACAGTGAAACCTCCGATAATTCCAGCAGGTAGGGAGTAGCACGGCGCTGGAAATAAGGGGAGGATGGAAAGAGGAGGGGGGGGTCTTCCCACAGGGGGCAGACATAACTGGTTAGGTCGAGTGGTGTCCCATGATAGCGAAAAGAAAAGGAAAATTTGCGTAGAACTTGGATATGATGTACAAAGAGCTAAGTAGAGAGTATAAATTCAAATAAGAGAGTGTGGCCAAGGCAGACATAACAAAAGACTATTTTCCACCCTGAAGTATAATAAAAGACTGCTTTGTATTGTGAATTCCTGGAGTCTTTGCACTTTGTTTTTCAAGCTAAATTTTCACGCTAATTCTGCTCTGATAGGCGTTTGCTGGAATTAAGATCTGCGGAATGTCCTGGAATTAGAAACTATAAGAGGCCAAAAATTTTCAGAGGGATTTTCCGTACTTCAAATATCGTGACTCTGCAAACACTGGAATTGCTAGGGGGTAGGAAGTCTTGGAGGTGGGAAATATCGGAGGTTCCACTATAGTATAATTTAGGTCAAGGTAGTAGCACTTTCAAAGCAGGCAAATCAAGCTAATCCACTTGTACCGGCGGGGGCTTGTATGTGTAGTGTTCAAAATGGTATTATGCACCGTATTTGCGTGGCAAACCGTGTACTGTACTCAGTTTAGCCTATAGTCTGCCTCAAATTATAATACTCTCTGAATTTTTCCGCCCCGTTGGAACGGGGCTCCCCGACCTACCTCCCAAAGTCATACACCTCCAACGTGATTGTATACCAAACTATGCTTCCAAGGGTTTTACTTCTTTAGCGGAGACTTCAAAAATAATGCTCTCCAAGTCACCAGCCTGCATTCTTTATAACCCTAGGCCTATTGGCTGGTGAACTGAACAGTGCATTTTGGTGCCTATGGCGAGTAGTTACCTAAGAGCCGCTGAGCTTTAGAGGGTAGGCACAGTCCTTATGGGATAGGACTGACCCTATCTAGCGGCAGTGCGTGTTAGAAATTGCCTAGTTTAGCTGCTCACCATTGTCGGAAACGGACATGAATCACCACTAGCATCTAGCGACAACTATCGGTCAACAACCCTACGAAACCCGCTCATCTCAAGTCGCACCATCTCGTCTTCCAAACCGCTATCTTCTTCTGCGTCTCACCACCCCATAGTCTGAGACGACCACCACCAAGATGTCGCACTATCAATCAACCTCAGACAGTCTTGAACACCTTTTGTCGCACTATTATGAGCCATGAAACTCCGAGAAGTTTTTTCACCCACACAAGAAGTTTTTTCACCTACACCATCACACACCACTCTGTTGATCAGAGTCGACAACAATCTCTTGTACATTTGTTCGTAGGAAGAGCATGGAAGGTAGTGGGAGAGATTCGTTGTTAAAAGGAGGATGACCCTCCACTCATGTTTTTATAGTAACCATTACTTTCCGTCTCTGTCTGTTTTTTGTCTTGTTCTTATCCGATCACTGTCACCAGTGTTTTCTGTCTTTTGGTTCTTTATCACTTTCTTTTATCTTAGTTATACACAATCGATCACTCTCAATCCGCATCCGTATTCTGTATCCGCTCTGCATGACCTCTTGTTGCAAAGAGTGCGGCAGGAATGCAGACATAAAGAATGAGCTGTGTTGGTCTGGCTGGGCATTTAGGATCACTAAAAGCTAAGTACCTCTAGAAGTATGAAAGGATTGAATTTATCCACAATTTGAACTCCAATCAAGTACCCGTGAGCAACGATAACTCATATCGTATAATCCCACATCCGACTACCTCAAGTGCCGTACTACAGCACCAGTCTCCGGTAGGGAGTACCTGAACACCCAAACCTGAACCCAGTTCGCGCTCAGATACCCGTAGGTAATTTGTCATCCAAAGTTTTGGCCCTATATTTGGGCGCTCTACCCCACACTAGATACCGTGTTTGTACAGTTTCCAAGATGGGGCTCTGTTCTATTCCCCGCTCTCCTCCTTCTCCGGGAGGGCTGGTTTTCGCCACAGCTTTCCACGTGTTTATACCCTGCAGCGGTGACATCGTGGAACCTTTCACATTTGTCAAGTATTAGCTAGTTTATTACCCTTAGCGTTAAACCAATATCCCAGGCGGTTCCCATATGAAATTTGTCTAGCTTGGTGCGAGCATAGACAAATATTAGTTCAGCGGAGGTTCTGAAAAGGCGCGACTTATGGTCCGGTTTCCACAAATACACAAGTCCTACACTACGGTATGATTTCCAAAGTGAGATTTAACCCTCTTCCCGGCCTCGGGCCTCCCCAAAAGGTCATTCTCCTCCCTCTCACAGGTTTCTACCCTATGAAATCCAGGTTGGCATATTCTGCTACCCCAAGAGCACTCTTCTACCAAATCCGGACCTTTGAAAAATGACAAGTTAATGTTAACACAAGGGTTTACTTCTGGCAGTTTTCTCGCTGGGGGTCCCAAGCTCTAATAATAGAAAAGGGCTTTACCATGGATATAGTAGCATCCGGCATGAACTAATCAATCTCCATCTGCTATCATAGGAGCCAACTTGTTCGGGGGGCCGAAAGCTCTGATCGAGACTTGAGTGGCCTTGCTAGCGCTAGTAAATATATAGTACCGGGCCGACGGAGGAAGCCAGAAATGATTCGGAAAATGGTAACAGGACTAGGGAGACCCTACGGAAGGAGTTGTGTTGTGGCGGAGCTGACAAACGCTGAGATCCCGCACTTGATACTGGTTATCCCAAGCGCCCTTTAGCGCCCGTAGACACTGAGCGGACTCTAGTCCGGTATATCGCTTCAGACCCGGGGTAGAGTGGGAACGTCGTTTAGAGGTACCATCTATGAGTGTGATGGCAGGCAGGTTCCCATGGTCCTTTATCTGTCAGTGATTTCCGCCGGTCTTGTGCTGTACAAGGCTATGGATTCAAGACTTTCCTTTCCATCAATTCATCACAATCATGATCTTCACGCTCCGCTTAATACAGACTCTGTATCTCCACTTAAGCCATTCCACTCCGCTCCATAAAACCCTCGCCACCGATCATGATCTCAACACCTTCTGGTCTGGTTTATGCGAGTGATTTTCTATGACCTTGCTGGATTGAAACAGATCGAGCCCAGCCTATAAGGTGGAGCCCTCTCATGCTTATACCCAGAAGCTGAGCTGGATCGTCTCAGAACTTACTTGTGCTGGCCGTTAACGCAAGGGCAGTAGCGCAAGAAACCAGATACTGTCAATCGACATGGTGCTACTATACAGCACAGAAATAACATCACCAGCCCACACAATCCCTTCCAGCAAAAAAACAGAAAGTCAAGCTACCCATTCATCGATTAAACCTCCCCACCTTTCAGACTCCTCCCAACCCTCACTGCGGCTGTTTAAACTGAATCCACAAAACCAATCCTTAAACAGCAACTATAGGAAAAAAAAACGGAGCAAATTCAAGCTCCCTATCATCCCTCCCCGCCAATTTAAATATCAGCACGAATACGGTAACCCCCTCCCCTAGCCAAGTTCTATATAAGCCTACAATGGAAGCTTCCCCATCCGGGAATCTTTAATGAACGATTACCACTCCCTAGTATGATATCATACTTCTAGGCTGGACTGGCACTTGCTGCGGTAAGTGAATAAGGAGTCATCCTCAGCTTGTAAAAGATACTATCCGGACTGGACTAGAATTGGGGGGCGCGGTAAGAGTGCGCACTTTGTTAACAAATAAGTTAATATCCGATGCTATGGGAAATAATTATTGGAAGTAGTGGTGTAAGATGGATGGATGGATTAACTAAGGAGGGTTATTTAGCAGGGCGTAATTTGGGATAGTCGTGATTTTAAATAGTAATTTCGAAATCGTGATTTAAAAATACTACTGTACCAAGCTAAACACGGGCGGTGGGGGGAGAGTAAAGTTATGCTCGACTAACCTTACGCATCTCAGTAGGTACATACCGGTGTTGTGCGGTGCAGTACTGTACTGTAAATTTGAACTTGAAGGGTTAGTGCTGCAATGAGCTTAGTATAGTATAACACGACACTGTGGCCACGGGCGTAGAGCGTACAGTACGGTGTAGTTTAAGCCTGCTAGGGAGCATATCTGAACGACCAAATAGCTCTTTAGGGTAGTGCTAGCATCGGGTAGATTCGAGCTTATTTGTTAAACCGCGGTTTACCTCCTAGCGTTAGTCAGTATAGTATTATATTCATATCTCGAAGGGCTAAGAAGGTGGCGATGGTGTTCAAAGAAGAAGATACTGGTATTGACCTAACCTAACCTATCTCCCAAAGAGTGGACTGGAGTGCTTTAGATAAATTACAGCAAGTGTCAACTTAGCGTCAATACCCCCTCACCTAAAACCCCCAATCACTGCATCTCATCCTCCAAAATAACCAAGTGAAAACTGAATAAATTCCCAGAACATAAAAAGAAAACCATTTATATTTTGTCAAAATACCTCACGATACACCTGATATACTCCTATTTTTATTTTTATTTTGTTTTTGAAAAAGGCAGGTATGATAGATGAATAAATAAACCAAGTGAAACCAAGCTTAAAGAAATCGTAGATGGCATGTACCGGCCCACTCCTACGGACGGACGGAGGTACGAAGGAAAGAAAGCATAGAAGCAAGGAGAGTTTTAAAAGTGCGAGGCAATCTTTTTAATCACGTGGGCGATTAGGACGGCGATGAGGGCTAGGATTAGCTTGTCTAGCCAGGGGGTTTCGGTTTCTTGTGCTGGTGCTGGAAGTGGTGGCTGTGGTTGTAGTATGGGGAGGGCTGGCCGGGGGTGTTGGTGGGGATGGGGGTTTGGTGGTGGTGGTGTTGATTGGGTGGCGGTAGAGGTATCTCTCTCTCCCATCGTAGCAGTAGAACTCGCCTCAGCAATAGTAGCACCTCCCTCTTCTTCCTTCTTGATTTCATCCCTATACCCAATCTTAATCCCCTCCACTCTCTGCTCTTCTTCTCCACCCCCCAGCCTCCTCCCCCTCCCCCTCCCCATCTCCTCAGCCAAAACCTTACACCCTTCCAAAATCTCCCCGTTACTCCTCCCACCACACCCACCACATCTCCACTCCCCCGTCCCCTTCGCAATCCCTCGCCTAGTCTCCTCATCGCACTCCACCCCGCCAACCTGTCCCTTTGCCTCAGTCTCCATGAATCCCCTCAGCGCCACAACCGCTGTGCGCAAACCCCATGCCGGCTGCCAGGTATCCTCGTGATGCCCGGAAATCGAAAGACATATCTCGCGGTTCACCTCGAAGCGCCCGCTCGGCGTCATAAAACGGAAACTGGGCGGGCGGAGGGGGTAGTGTGGTGGGAGCGTTATGCGCCCGTGGTAAATGCCATCCGCGTACGGGGTGCCGGGCGGCCCGCGTAGGGTGAAGTGCCACTCGAAGAGGTTTTCGTCGAGCGGGGCGGCGTGGTAGTCTTCTGCTGGGTTTTTGGCGAGTTCGTCGGCTTCCCGGACTACAGATTGTTAGCTGAGTTAGAGAGAGGAGGGGTGGGGGGCGCACGAATCCGCTTGATTGTGGGTGACTTTGTGTTGAATGTTTGGGACATTCCTCCTTTGCTTCGATGTTTGTTCTTTTGATTGTCTGCGCGCGATTGTTCCGTTTCGCTACGTTTCGTTTCCGTATGTCAGAGATAGCGAGTAAAGAGGGGTATCGGTATTGAGATGAGCACGGGTGTGGCCTAGAGTTGGGAGCCGCAGGTGAGCTATATAGTGCGCCCAAGGTACGAGTAGGTTAAGGTAAGAACAGCTGTTATGAAGATAAATTCCCAGTAGCCCAGTCATAAATCAAGGGCAGCTCACCTGCTGAGAAAAAAGCAATGAGGAAGAAGTTACCCGGTTGACCTGCTGGTTCGCTCGGCGATCTTCATAGAACATTTCAACGCATGTGCTTGTGCTCTTGGCCTCGTATTCTCCCAAAACGCAATCTCCACTTTACTCGTACTGTACTCGAGTACTGTACCAGGGTGTGAGGGTAAGTGATCGGAAAAAAAGTGGTTGCAACCAACCACTTTTTTTCCGATCACTTTTTGCTCCAGGCTTGTACAGTACTATACGAGTAAAATGCCAGGCAGCTGCGGCTCCATGCTGGCAGCACGACGCCACCACCACCAGCCACACGCTTTTAGAAGCACAACCCTCCCGTCCAATCATACCCCAACCCAGCAACCCATCACCCTCACCACCCCTTAGGCCCTGTCCACGTGAAGGGAGGAAGGAAGGAACAAAGGTGCTTGCACTCTCTAACGTTTGGCAGGTGGAATAAAACGATGGAGTAACCCAATCTAGTTCTTGTGGACTTGACCGCTCCGAATTTCTTTGCGATTGAACAATTACGCTTCCTCCCCGCGGCACTTTACAGGATGGGCGAATCGTATCAGGTTCGGTAAACTATTTTGGTTTTGATTTTCATCTCCTTTCTGAAGGAAACTTACACGTACAATTCTACTCTATATTTTAGATCAATACGCAAAGTTCAATCGCAGCTCACACAACGAAACGTGGAACAGAAGGCACAAGCGTTACCGATAGACTATCGAATTTTTATTTGTTTATCTACTTATTCAAGACGGAGTAGACCCCCACACAGAAGGGAGAACCCTTCGAACAACAACGGGCGGCGGGGAAAAAAATCACTCAAGTTTTCCCGGACTCCTCACAGCGCAAATACTAGCCATTGAGAGAAGGAAAGACCGCCCCCTTACGAAAAGTAACCCAGAGAATATCGCCTCCACACATGTCCTCATCGTCGCAGTCAGTAGGGACAGGAATGGTGCCATTCTTGCCTAACGTCAAGACAACGCGGTCGTCCTCATCGCACGTTTTGGGGACGACGCCGGGAGTGAAGGTGAAGTCTGCCCAGATGTTCGGTTGATCTTCGACACCGTAGGAGAGGGGAAAGGGTTCGGGCTGGGCTCCGACAACGGGGTTCTGTGGAGTGTTGTACTTGATTTGGAAGCCCTGGGTAGAGATGTATCTTTTGTAATCGTTGTGGCGAGCCGCCCCGGTGAAGTCAACTTCGTCCCCTGTGCTATCTTTTAGTTCTTGTTTCGGTATTTCAATTAGGAACTTACATTCTGTGCCAAGGGGCGTCATATCATTCAACTTCCACTCCGGAGCTCCACTCAGATGAAAGAGGACGGTAAACATTTGGTAATCAAATCTAAACTCTCTTTGCAGCGTCCAGCTGGATTCCCAGATGCGCTTCAAGTCGACCGGGACAACGAGGACTTGAAGATCCGCCAGATTCCTACCCTGCAAGAGCTTTGCCGTGTAGTTTTCCGCATCTCTCAGTTCATCGCGTTCACGCTTTCTCTTAGCGACAGGGTCTTCGTCCTCAAAGCTTAGCTCGACGACACCAGTTTCACGAGGCTTGTCCCATTCCGCAATGGGTGGGTTACTCCAAGCATCATATACCGGGGTCGGGATAAACTGGTTCAAGCAGCCTTGAATCAAAACTAAAGCATCACGGGTGGATGGTGGATAAGGGGAATCAACCCAGGGATACTCGACATGTTTAATGAGGCAAATGCCATCATCGGCGACTCCAGCAGGAGGGAGAGTTTTTAAAGCATGCTTTAAAGAAATTCCTTCACATAACTCCTGGTGGTTCCTATCGCTGTTGTCAGGCTTAATGGTGAAAACAGCAATTTGGGTGCAATCTCCATAAACTCGGTGAGCTCTTTTTGCCAAATTGCCTTCCACAAGTTCTAATGGAAAGTATTCGGCGCCTTCGGGCTTATCGACTCGACCTGCCATATCTTTCGTAAGATACTCTTCGACTACTGCCGCATCCACATTCTCGATCATCATGCCGTAGCCGAAGCTGCCTACGCCGGTAAACTCGACCTTATATCCGAATTGCTCAGCAGCATCACAGGCCCAAGCGCGGAATTCCGACCTAGTCCACTCGAAGCGATGATCATGATGGCGCATAGGATAGGAAATGCCTTCCCTCCAGAATTTGCCACTATCACCAAGCCTATTCCCTGTCAGTAAATCCTTTACCGTATGGGGTCGCTGGAAAAATGGAAGCAAACTTGTCAGATTCTATGGTCTCGGTTCCGGTCTGGCCCTGAGGCGGAAAATTAATATTGAAGATCGGGTTAAAATCCCTATTAGGAGTAGTGATAATGCAAATATTTGGTTTCATAGTTCCCAGCAAACTCCCCGCATAGAGGCTTAAAGGTTCGGGATCTAAATGCTCAATCACTATTTGAAGTAAGCATTTGGCACTTCGAGTGATCAAGTATGACTCCGCAAACCTTCACTGGAAACGATGATATCATGTCTAGGGATGAGATATGGAGACAAATATTTAAAGTCACCTATGTTTCAATAATTGTTAATACTCTACCATAAATAGGGGGCGGGTGGGACGGAAGAGTGGAGGAAAAGAAAAAACAAACATACCGTGGAGAAGAACTATATCCAGCGGCCTCCATCTATCTTCACCGAAAACATTACCAGTCCAAGCACCCGGGGCGATACTCTCAACACACGAAGGGCTCTTAATATCATCACTAATATCAATTCCAGTAAGAAGCTCAATAGGCAAAATATCCTCGCAAGGAATTAAACTGCGAAGTAGTAAGATATCCGAACCACAACCGACATCAAGGAGGCTCTGGAGACTCCCTGAGGAGTGCTGTTGGATGCTAACTTTGCGCAGTATTTTGTGGATGGTGAAGCGGCGTTGAAGGTATTGCTGTGGGTTGAATACAATCTGCGGGAGAGGGGCCTTGGTTGGGGGAGTAGCAGGAGGTTTGCCAGCGGTGTCTTCAAATTCATGTTCCATAATGACTACTTTTGTCGGTCAGAGCCGAAGTGTTGCTGGGAGGAACTCTTGGTGGTGGTTGTGTTGGTTGATGTGTTGTTTGCTGGGCGAGTGGAGGGAAGGAAAGGATGCACGAGAGAAAGGTAGAGACTACCCACAAAGCAAAGTCAGTAAAAGAAGGTTAAGCCCGCCTTCGCCACAGTTCCCTCACGAAAAAGATAATTTTAGGCCCCGAAATTAATTCACAATGAAATTATTTGCTACTGTGGGGTATATATTTACGAGGCCTTATTAAGGGGGCTGGTAGAGTCATGAGATATTCCGACCTTTATTGAGATGGGTCTAATATACAAGGGTGTGGCCTAATTCTAACCGGAAAAACAATTATACGAAACCTAACCCAGCTTAGTCATTATCCTTGTAAGTAACCATTGACATCACTGCGCATTAATTCTTCACATCCCTTCGTTTCCACTTATTTGCTTTGCGACCAACGCTGGTCGGTCGCGCCTCATCTCTCTTATCCCCATCTCACCGAATCCCATCGGCACATCCCCGAGATCAAAACAAACCAGGCGAACACCCGCGATTCCAAGGAGGAAATGCCTACGCGAACCGATGCAGCGCGCACCACCGTAACCAACGAAAACCCACCGCCCGTCAATCCCGCCTCAACTTCACAAGACCTCCTAGACAGCCAAGCCCGCTATGCAATGCTCCGCTACCGCACCTCGCTAGGCATCCTCATCGTAGCGCCGGCCCTGATCCTCCTCCCCCCGCGCAAGATGGACATCTTTACCTTCGGCCTCGGCGCCTCCTGGGTCTACTGTCTCGGCGAGGTCGCGGATCAGCATGGCCGCGATCCTTGGCGTGGGTTTAAGCGGTATGAGCAGTTCAACAAGGAGAAGGTGGAGGGGAGGGGGACGGGAAGGGTGGCTGAGACTAATGGCGAGTTGGTCAAGGTTAGTGAGTGGAAGGGTGAGAAGATTGTTAGGGATGTTCGACCTAAGGAGGAGGAGCAAGAGGAAGAGGGGAAGAGCATTTCTGGAATCATATTGCAGCAGGTGTGGGATGTTTGGGAGCAGAAGGATAGGGATAAGGATAGGGATCGGGAGGTGGGGAAGAAGGGGAAGGAGTGAGGGGGCGTTCAGATGGGGATGAACGGTGCATTGGTGTATTGTACGGTACTTGCATTTAATGGATCGCATTGCCCCTGTTAACTTCTCTTGATCACGTGAGCCGTTAATCTATCGTAGAACTCTGCTCTTACACGCTTATAACAGCTCATTTCTAGGCTATACAACTCTACTCTATGAGCACCGCAAACCTGTCTACAACCACCCAGAGCCTTTCCGATTCCTCCGGAAAAACACTCGGAACGTTCGGAGGTGTCGGTATGGTTGGGGGATACCGTAACACACTAAAGCTTGCCTCCGGTCGGGAGCTAATGACAAATGGAAGACCTCCTATAGGAATTTGGAAGAGAATCTGGATTTTGGAACAAATATGCAGGACTTAGACAATCTCCACAGGAATAATGACTTGCTAAATTCCTAGAATGTGTCTGTTGTAGCAGGGCGGAACCACTCGGAGGAAACTTAATAAATACTGATAGAGAATGGTTTTTTTTATTTGATTGCATTCCCGGATAGTTTGCCTGTTCTCTATTATGAGTATTAAAGGAGAAGGCCTAGTGTGTAGAGGGTCGTAGCCTTGGGGTTGGTTGACTAGTTGGGCACAGGGTTCTAGATTTCTGAACTATTTCGGATCTGAACCAGGAATACCGTAGGGATATGTTAGGCCGTTTTTAGATCTCCTAGATCCTTTAAGCGGTGCTAGCATTGGTTGGTCGATACGAATGATTAGTAATCCTGGATTCTTACGAGGAGTCCTCCATTCTAGTACGTGCTGCTTGTTAAGGAGTTTCAATGATTTACTAGGAATACGCGGGGGTTCCGCGGGTATCTCTGCTCGCTCTCTTTTTCTGTTTCTGAGGGTGTATGTTGCGGACATCTTTCGGGGGGGACTAAGGTACGAGTATGCTCCTGAGCTGCGACCGGTTGTAGAGTCGCATGTCGATAAGGGACTTGGTTTGGTGACGGCAGAGAGGAAGGAGGTGGCGATGGGATGGCCATTGGAGATGTTTGGGGATTGTTGGAGGGTTTCAGGGGCAAGGTGGTGGACGAGCCTTCCGGTTACCAGTACGCCGTGTATCGGGTTTGGGGGATGCGTGCTAAAGTTAGAGCTCGATAGAGTTGTGATGGAAGAAACGGCGTTGGAGCCAGTGTTGGGTTGAGGGTTTGTGGTATATACTGTACAGCATGGCTTAATCGCGGGTAGCGTGCGCGCGCGCGGCGTACTGTGTTGGATGGTGCAATAGCTCCGTAGATACCCGATCTAGGCTATGTTGCGGAGGTTTTGGGTGGACCATGCAACGCTAGTAGCACTCAGTCTATCCTTGCTTTGACCAACCTTCCTGGACCAATCCGCCTAAGCAGACGCTGCCCGTCTCCCTCGAAGTTGCGCGTGTATCTCATCGCGTAACAGACTAGCCTCGCCCTCGGTAGGCGGGCTATCAGATCAAATATGGGTCGCTCGATCTCAATTGCCGGCGTCCCAACTGTTTCCCTCCTGAAGCCATCGCCCTCCCGATCATTCCGGACATCACCTATCATACCAGTTACTTGTACCCTTCAAGTATCTACCCTAGATATAAGTCTAAACGACCTAGCAGTTTGTTGCTCGGCAACTTAACGGGAGCTTGGAAGAGACTCCACAGGCGTCATTGACCGCAATCCGTATTCGATTCCCGTATCGTTAGAAATCAGCGACCAGCTCAATTGGTAGAAAACCGACTCCGCCAATCAAAGCGTTGCCCATGCCACAAGTCCATGGTTAGCAAGAGATAACTGATGTGGGCGAGCTAGTGCGAGGCGCACGCGGTGGGTGACACAAGGTTGGATGAGACTTGGTTGGAGGTGTTTCCTTTCCTTCGGCGGTAAGCCTGCCACAGAAACTTAGCTTGAAGATTTCCTTTTAGTTAGAGGAGATCACCTGCGATAGGAATACTTGTATCTATCACATACTCGTCCAAACCTCTCAATGGATTTTCTTATGTAGTCGAATCAGTGTAATCGAGAGCTGGGGTTGGTGGGGGGCTATTTCTCTTGTATTGTGATAAGTTGGTATAGTTCGAAATTTCCATCATGTTGTTGTTTTCTTGTTGTATATACTCTTTGCGCATCTGCTGTTAATTTATTTTCTACAGTTCTTTTATTCTCTCCCCCTCCCTCCCTCCCCTCTAAAGTATAGACCTAAGCGCTTTTTCAGATAAGTTAATGGGGGTAATATAAAGTACGGACACCTCTAGCACCCGTGAGAAGCGACGCGAACGCTAGCTAACTATGGTATGATGGTGATTGGGTTCCGCCATGGACATGGTTTAACGAAAATCATGCTTCCATGTTACAATCCTCGAGGTGGGGGCTTGGGGGGCTGTCCACAATTTTTAGTCTTGTCCGTGAAGGAAAATTAATACAATCGGAGGGTTTTTCACTATGAAACTATCTACCGTTCCACGAGCGCCGGCATCCTACCCTAGCTTGTCGTGGGTGATCGCACGGCCTACCGCGCTGTAGGGTATCGACTTACAAGAGAGTTGGGAGGGGAATTCTATCTTTTTACCCACCACAACCTTTCTATTCTGAGGGCATCTTATCCGATCCTCAAACCGGGCATCACAAACCCATTACCCCCCCCTCCCGGCTGGGCAGGGAAAATCTTGCCACACTCTGGGCATTAGTGTTCGAATGATGCTATCCGGTACTGGAAATTAACAGCTGTAGGGTGCAGTATCGGGGAGCGGTATCTTGTACTCAAAAATTTGACATCAGGTACTGATATTTTTTGCCATAGGGGCTCATGTTCCAGAGAGCGTTGGTGGGTTAAGCTTCCTTATAGCAACCGGATTTCAGGTGGCCGGGCTGTAGCGATTAGAGAATGGTTAGGAAAAGCACTAAAAAGATGGGGCTTTAGTAGCAGATAGAGGGGATTGTGTGTAGGAGGACGCTACTGAAGGAGAGTCAAATCAGATCCATAATGCTCCCACACCCCAATGCTAGGCGTTGATTGTGTATTCGAAAAGGCAGAGATCGGCTTTCGTTTCGTCCGGACCCATCTGTAAGCCCCTCCCCCGCTCTACATTCTAAAGGATATTTAAAGGGGTTTTTATACCGGCCCGGCGCATAGAGTCTAGGGATTTGGCCTTGTATTGTATGGTGCTATACGCTTCGTAGGCTAACTGCGCTAACTATAACTTGTAACCGTAACCATATACGAGTGACAGTCTGTGACGGCGCTATAAAACAACTTAGGAAAGCGTGATGATGGCGCAATATTGAATGAACTGCGGTCACGTAGAATCGGTGATTTCCAAAATATATATCTTTTTCAATGGGCGCTCATACAAATTCCGGGAGCCTGGCTGCGCTTTTGAGATCGGCTATGCTAATTCACAAGCACTGCCTATAGAACAAGGGGTTTGTTATAGAAGTGTAAGTTTTAAGTTTGCCGGAAGCGGTCAATGATGCATTGCGGAGCCTCTTCCGAGGTCCCGTTAAGTTGCCGAGCAAGAAACTGTTAAGTGAGTTAGGGGCTGTTTCGACACATATTTAGGGTAGACAGTTGGGGGGTACAAGTAACGGGTTTTATAGGGTGGGGGATGTCCGGAATGATCGAAAAGACAGTGGCTTCCGTGGGGAGGCGGTTGGGGCGCAGGCAATAGAGATCGAGAACGCATGTTTGATTTGGTGGTCTTGCCGGCTAAGGACGGGGCTAGTCTGTTACATGATGCAATACTCGTACATGCGCAACTCAAAGGGAGACGAACATTTCTGCTTAGGCAGATTGGTCCAGGAAGGTTGGTCAAAGACAGACTGAGTGCTACTAACGCTGCATGGTAGCAAGAGATAACCGATGTGGGCGAGCTGGTGCGAGACGCACGTGGTGTGGTGACACAAAGTTGGATAAGACTTAGTTGGAGAATCCTGAGGTACCGGTACAGCATCCATTAGGTTCCACAAAAGACCCCGCTTTCCTTCAGCCCAGGAACTCTAGTGCAGCAGTCGGCTGGCTCCATCATCGATCATCTAAGCAGCAAAAACCAGAAAATGTCGCAGTCTTTCAGTAATAATATCAACTCTTTGAACACCACTGTTAATAACTTTACAATTGCCGATGACCGATCTAATATCCTAGCCTGGCTATCCCCTCTGGAGCCTGGGTTACGGCATCAAGACATCCAAGACCACCGGGTCGAAAACGTTGGGGAATGGCTCTTCCAAACCGAGGGCTTTAGAAGCTGGTATGCGGGTACCGAATCATATAATGCAGTTTTGTTTTGCTATGGAGATCCGGGGGTCGGCAAAACCTATATTAGGTAACAAGGACCAACCCCGGTGAATGGGAGAGAAAAGGCAAGTGCTGACGGGCCGTGGTGTTAGCTCATTAGTGATAGATAGCTTGTGTGATCGGGCGGGAGGACGGAATGTCGCGATTGCATGTTTTTACTTTGACTTCGCAGCCCAGAAAGAGCAGTCATCGACGAGTGTGTTGGGCGCCCTGCTCAAGCAGACTGTGAGCGGACTGGATGAGGTACCGGTAGAAGTAGTGCGAGCGTACGGAGATCAGAAAAGATTCATTGGTGGACGGAGGTCGCGACTTCCTGACCTTGTGAGGATGCTGCAAGCTGCCTCTTCCGAGAGGCGTACATTCATATGTATTGACGCGTTAGACGAATGCGTGGGAGGACACCAGGTCAAGCTTCTTAGTTCGCTGAACCAAATCCTCAAAGAGTCTCCAGCCACTCGGGTATTCATGACTGGGAGACCACACATTCAGGGTGAGGTCGGAAAGCGTCTTTCTGGAAGAGTAACGAGTGTACCTATTACTCCCAGGCGAGATGATATTGTCGGTTATCTCCACAATAGGCTGGACGAGGACACGACTTCTGATGCGATGGACAGTAGCCTGGAGGCAGATATCTTGAAAAAGATTCCTGAAGATATTTCGGAAATGTATGTATAAGAACCAACACTGGACAAGCTATCTCAAAGTTATCAACTGACATATATATATCTAGATTCCTGCTGGTCTCGCTGAATATCGATGCGATCTTACGGGAAACCACAATCCACCGCAGGAGACAAAAGCTGAACTCAATGACCGATGGCTTGGGGTTGGGGGATGCATATGGTGCAACCCTGAGCCGTATAAAAGGGCAAAATGGGGAGAAAGAGAAGCTTGGGATGGCCTGTCTGATGTGGATATCTCATTCTGAACGACCCTTAAAGCCAGATGAATTATGTCACGCCCTAGCAGTTGAGATAGGATCGCCGAATGTCAACATCGATAATGTCCCTTCAATAGGGACACTGCTATCTTGTTGTCAAGGGCTTGTTGTGGTAGACAAGAAGGCTTCCACGGTACGGTTAATTCACTTTACCCTTCAAGAGTATCTCCGGGCTCACCCCAAATTGTTTGGTACTACTCACTCGACAATGGCGGAAACCTGCTTAAGTTATCTGAATTCGCACCAGGTCAAGGCTCTTTCGGCCATTTCCTCTCCCGATCTCCGCAGCACACCCTTTCTCGAATATTCCTCGGTGTACTGGGGAGCTCACGCGAAGCGGGACCTTTCGGATCACGCTAAATTACTTGCGCTGAGGCTATTTGACGACTGCAATAACCAAATACCTACAAAAATCCTGTTGGAAGCGCAGGTGTACTCCACGCACTTCACTATTGAGTACGCCAAACTTTCCCTGTTCGGTGGTCTACATTATGCATCACTTTTTGGGATTGTTGAGATCTTAGTTGGTTTGGTGGAGATGGAAGGCTGTGATATCAACCAAGAAGACTGCATGGGTAATACACCTCTCGGGTGGGCTGCCTGTAATGGGCACGAGGGAGTGGTGGAAATACTGCTCGGACGGGACGACATCAATCCCAACAAACAAGGTGTCGGTAGCCAAACACCACTCTGTTGTGCTGCACAGAATGGGCAGGAGGGAGTGGTGAAGATGCTACTCGAACGGGAAGACGTCAATCCTAACGAACCAGATGTCGACGACCAAACACCGCTCTGCTGTGCTGCCCTGTATGGGCACGAGGGAGTTGTGAAAATACTGCTCGGGCGGGACGACGTCAACCTCAACAAACCAGATAAGGACGGCCAAACGCCACTTTTTTGTGCTGCTCGGTATGGGCATGAGGGAGTAGTGAAAATGCTACTTGGACGGGACGATGCTAGGCCAGACAAACAAGACAACTATGACCGAACACCACTCCTGTGGGCTGCTTGGAATGGGCATGAGGGAGTGGTGAAAATGCTACTCGGACGGGACGACGTCAACCCCAATAAACCAGGTAAGGATGGTCAAACCCCACTTTCTTGCGCTGCATTGGGTGGGCGCGAGGGAGTGGTGAATATACTTCTCGGACGGGACGACGTCAACCCCGACGAACCAGATAAGGACGGCCAAACAGCACTTTGTTGTGCTGCGCAGAATGGGCAGGAGGGAGTTGTGAAAATGCTACTCGGGCGGGACGAGGTCAACCCTGACAAACCAGATAACGATGACCTAACGCCACTTTGCTGGGCCGCTTGGAAAGGGCATGAGGGAGTGGTGAAAATGCTACTCGGGCGGGACAACGTCAACCCCAACAAACCAGATAAGCATGGTCAAACCCCACTCTCTTGCGCTGCATTGGGTGGGCGCGAGGGAGTGGTGAATATACTCCTCGGACGGGACGACGTCAACCCCGACGAACCAGATAACAACGGCCGAACACCACTCTGTTGTGCTGCTTGGAACGGGCGCGAGGGAGTTGTGAAAATGCTATTCGGATGGGATGACGTCAACCCTGACGAACCAGATAACAACGGTCGAACACCACTCTGGTGTGCCGCTTGGAACG